>Ga0065711_1027108_pt1 | contig 54025 bp, 25 predicted proteins | sample Hoacrofraction12_FD_59098 | JGI IMG/M metagenome (GOLD analysis project Ga0065711, IMG submission 59098) | Hoatzin crop microbial communities from Cojedes, Venezuela - Epithelial fraction 12 v2 (version 2) | ecosystem: Host-associated > Birds > Digestive system > Esophagus > Crop | place...
AAAAAAAAAAAAAAAAAAAAAAAAAAGTTAAGGGTCAAAAACTATCCCAGCAACAAACACATCGCTCTTTCATTCTGAAGTATGGGCATGACAGAAAGGAGGAGTCTGAGGGATGTTATAAAACTTAACCAAGAAAGTTAGATGCAGCATTCTAGTATAAAAATACAAACAATTATAGTGAAGGATTGACATTTCTGAAAATGTGTATTTTTATTATTCTATTTACCTCTAGGACTGCCACAGTACCTTGTTGCATTCATACTTTTATAAAAGCTTAAGCCAAATCCTAAATGACTGTATTAATATGTAGAGGATAGAGCTGTGTTGCAGAAAGTCGTAACTCTCCTTGTTTCCATGTAGGCTAAAGGTAATAATGACTAACCACATATCTGTATGAACAGTGAAACTGTTTGGCCTTCTTGCTGGTGAGGCCTCCATTCTTCCAAAATTGTGCATGTTTGCAATCCTATCCCAATAATTTCTACATTTAAAATGTAGAAAACCCAAGCTTTTATTATTATTTACCTTCTTACCTGGACACTGATGTAAGTCACGAGGTGGCCCTAAATAAGCAAATTATGGGAAAATAGCATTATCCCACCTTCAGACCTATGGAAACTAAAGAAGGAAGTCACAGAACGAGTTAGAGCCATCTTGAGCTAATTCAAGGATCAATCGTGTTTTAACTCAGCAAGCAGTTTCTTTGCATATGTTCACTCTCAGTTTATTCTTCATATATTTTTTATATGAATTCAAGCCCTTCAAAGAGCTGATTACATAACTTCCAGGTTTTTTAAATCAGTTTGTATGCTGGCTGATCCTTGTTGTGATAGCTAGACAGCAAGCAATCTGTAGCCTCGCTGCTCGGTGTGCGTTCCCGAGTGTGTTGTGCTTCGGAGGTTCCAGAAGTCAGGATGCCCTCCGTTCCCATCTTTTGCATGACAAGAAGTGCTAGTGTAACCCCATGTGAATATGGGACAGGTGCTGGCTCACTCATTTAAGTTCCTTAATTAATACTGTCCATCTGTGGTAATCTTTCAGAGCAAGGTGCTAAGGCAGTTAGTGGTGACAGACAGGATTCAAACCCTACGAGCTTGTGGAGCAAGCTGAATGGCAACACAACCAGAAGGCTTTCTCATTTCAGAGGATTCGTTTATGTTAGGCCAAGAGAGGCTGAAAAAAATGCCTTAAGCATCCTTCTACATTTTGTACTCAGGCAAAAAGTGAAGTGTAGTCTTATTTCTGAGAACCTTTTTTGGTGGAACAATGGGCTATAGATCCTGCTTGAAAACTCATGCCTCCAATGTGGGCATTTTAACTTAGAGAGGGAATGCATCTGCTTTAATGTAATTTTAATGTGATGCATTAAGAAAAGCAGTTTCACAGGTGGTTGAGAAGTAATTAACATTTGGCTACTGAAAAAACTCACGTTAGTAGAAGTTTGCTTAGAGGCATATCCAAAAGTAAGCAGAACAATCATCAATGCTGAGTGTACTTCTTTGGCATATCATAGCACATGATGAGGCAATAAATGTTTTTTGTAATGTCTTACTTGTTTGATATTGATGTCATTTACTTTACAGCCTACTATTTTATGGTACTTAATATCAAATCACACATCAATATAGAACAGCAAAAACTGAAAATGACATAATAAAATACAAGTGGCTGTGAGATGCATCATAAACATTACACAAAATGATGGGAAACAAATAATATTTTAAAGTATAATTACCCAATTTGCTAGAAATATTTAGTAGAAATACTTTCTCTGCGTTGATTATTCACAACCCAGGCTCTTCATAGTATAAATTATACTGTATAACATGTTTTCCAAACCAGAAGACCTTCTGGTACTTCTGAACTGTTTCGTGGAAGATTTTCCTTTGTGTGATTGATTTTAAACAAGAAAAGAGATAAACCCCTGTTATTAACCACTTGAAAGAATTACAGTGTGGAACAGTCAAGGTTCATTCAGATTTTCTGATTTTCTTTCCCTGTTCAGCTGGGGGAAAGTTTACAAAGATTCTTCCATCATTGCAAACAAAACTTCTGCAGATCCTACCTGCTCCTCCCCACCACCCCCCCCCAAAAAAAAAGGAAATAATCAAACTAATGAAATATATTCAGAACAAAGGAAGGAAAGAGGATTTTAGGCAGAAGGCAGAAGATAAATTCAACAATTAGACAATTGTAGGTGTGAAAAGGTGTTGAGTGAGAGTCATAAAGCCGTGACTAGAATATAGTAGTCTGTATGAAAAGTGGTATTTTACTTAACCAGCAGTCTTGAAACAATTGTCAGTCCTGACACTATTTATGAACAGAGCTCACACCGTTCCATTTGCCTTTGGTTATGCCTCCATAAAACTTTCTTAATCAGTGGAAGTTTCAAATGTGACACTGCTGCAATAAATTTTTTAAACAGTCAGTTAAATGAAGCCATTCTCTGTAAGCATTTCTAGTATGTCTTAAAGATTTTTCAATGAGGATAAGAAGAATTTATAAAATATCACAGAATGTTGTCCAGAATTGTTGACTGGTACAAAAAACTAAGCAGCAGTGTTTTATTTTCTGAGCAGAGTAAGTAAATTTTCTAATTTATTAAAATCTTGCTTTGTAATTCCCTTTAAATCTCCTGTTTTACATTTCATTTTGTGAGAAATCTGGAATTATTACAGACCCTAGCATTAGTCTACTAAAATATTTTTCATATGGTAAATTGTTATGGGGTTTCTGAATGCAAGAACCATGACAGAAAAATCTTCCATTTATTTTAGAAAAGAACAAAAACACACTTTTTGGAATAATTTATCTAGCATTTTTTGAATATGTTATATGACTGGAGATCAATTTATAGCATGTTACACTCCAAGGGTTTTATTCAGACTCATGCTGCTTTTTAATGGCTGTAGATCTCAGCAGGTTAATTCTTTGGTGGGTATTTCTACCTGAAGATGCATGTGTTTTTTCAGCTTGTTCTAGCAGTTTCAACTTTTGTATCTTAAACAGGTCCAGTGGTTACGACAAAGGAAGAAATTATATCTAGTCAGATTGAAGTGCTTGTGAGTTTTCTTTGTAATGCAGATGCTTTTCATTAAAATCTAGTCTTCCTGCTGCTGTGTTCTCTTTCTCCAGCTGTGGAAATAGGGCAATGCATATAAAAAGAGCAGAATATATTTAAGCAGCTGAAAACAGTCCCTCCTGTTCATGCTTCTAATTTGGCTTTTTATTTCCTTTACAATCAAAATTATATCTTGGCTGAGGAAAATACAGTGGAGATACTAGAAAGCAACCTAAATCTGAGAAGATTAAATAAACATGGCAAGCTTGTTTTCCTAAAATCCACATTCATGCATTTCTGAAGTATGTTAGCATGGTTCTTTTTAGTGTGCAGGAGTTAAGTCTCACAAAATAACATTGTGCTGTGACATAGAAACACTTCCAAAGTGTTATATTGTTATGCAGCAATACATAAAGTGCTTTATATGACATTATTTTATAGATACCTTACTAGCTCTTCATACCCAATTTCTCAAAGTATCAAACTGTTACTTTATTCAGCTGATAACACTTGATTTGTTCAATTTTGTTTAGAAAAACTTTTAGAAAAATAACAGAAAATCCCAATACAAGAAGATAAAGATGATTAGTTGAATATTCGAGAAGCACGTTCTTCTGCCTCTGGCAGAAGCTGCCAAGCTGAAGAGCTGTCCTATCCCCTCAGTTAGATTGGAGCTGTATTGATGCCTGATTACCACCAGTGAAGTATTTTAAAAGTTTCACATAGGTTGGAGCTTCAGGCTACAAATTAAGGAAAACATCCCTGTGCCTTAATGACCCTGTGGAAAGGTATTATTAACTACTTTATCAATTTGTATTAAACAATCTCCTGAATAGCTGCTGATCAGTATTTATGTGCACCCCATTACATCCTTGCAAATTAAATGACAGGCACAGATAGTAAGTGATGAGTAAATAAATAAGTAAAAGAACAACATTACTATTTAGCTGTCTACTTTTTAGTTACATTCCTACTTGCATGTGTGTCTTGCTCAGCTAATATATGAGAAAACCACAGGATATTCCTTATTCTATACACCTTTTAAATATGGTAAGAAATTAATCTATTTGCAAGTGAAGTAGTTCTGCTAGTGCACTCCAAACATTCAACAGCAAATTATTGATTCAGCATCATCTTTATAAAAAACCCCAACCCTCAGATAAAAATTCATGTCAAATTCTCTGTAATATGACTTTCAGGAAAGAAATACTCCCTGTATGGCATTGAAGCTGTTATTTAATTGCACACCAAGTCAGTTCACGATCTTGTCTGGCAGCCTCACACATGCGTTGAACAGGAAATGCAAGACATTGAAATAAGCTCAGTGGGACACTGTATGTCTCAAAGAAGGTGATCAAGCACTGAAAGCAAACCTCTACTGTCTTTGCTATGACAAAGAGAGAGACTAGCTCAAAATGACTCCTCTCCTCCCTTCCAGGAGTCATACAGGAGATCTCGAGGCCTTGTAATCAACACTGCGGAAGAACAATGAAGGGGTGTAAAGCGTTCATGGAGGAGCCTGGTCTCTGCCCACAGTGCTGAGCACAACCATCTCTTCTGCAGCCACCAGCAGAGACATCCATGCTGTGTCCGGCACCTGGGAAAGGCAGCCAGAGTGGTGGCGAGTCTCCTTCACAGCTTGTGACCTTAAGTGTAGGCAAACGTCTGAACTTTGCAGAGCACCTCTCAGTCCTGTTCTGCATAGCTGTTCATCAGCTTGAATGTAAAGCTGTAATAGGAAACCATGGGAAGATTTAGATCATAGCTTGCAGTCAGGGTTGGATCGATGGGCTGAGGGCAGCTGTGTGAGGTTCAACAAGGCCAAGTGCTGCGTCCTGCATTTGGGTCACAACAACCCCATGCAACGCTACAGGCTTGGGGAGGAGTGGCTGGAAAGCTGCCCGATGGAAAAGGACCTTGGGGTGCTGGTCGACAGCCGGCTGAACGTGAGCCAGCAGCGTGCCCAGGTGGCCAAGAAGGCCAATGGCATCCTGGCTTGTATCAGGAACGGTGTGGCCAGCAGGAGTAGGGAGGTGATCGTGCCCCCGTACTCAGCACTTGTGAGGCCGTACCTCGAGTACTGGGTTTCAGTTTTGGGCCCCTCACTACAAGAAGGACGGTGAGTTGTTTGAGCTTGTCCAGAGCAGGGCAACGAGGCTGGTGAGGGGTCTGGAGAACCAGTCTTATGAGGAGTGGCTGAGGGAGCTGGGGCTGTTTAGTCTGGAGAAGAGGAGAGTGAGGGAGGACCTTATTGCTCTCTACAACTACATGAAAAGAGGTTGTAGTAAGGCAGGTAGGCAGGTGTTGGTCTGTTCTCCCAAGTAACCATTGAAAGGATGAGAGGCAATGGTCTCAAGTTGCATCAGGGGAGGTTTAGATTAGATATCAGGAAAAATTTCTTTACTGAAAGAGTGGTCGAATGTTGGAACAGGCTGCCTGGGGAAGTGGTGGAGTCACCATCCCTGGAGGTGTTCAAAAAACATGTATATGTGGCACTTTGGGATATGGTTTAGTAGGAATGGTGGTGATGGGTTGACGGTTGGGCTTGATGATTTTTGAGGTCTTTTCCAACCTTAATGATTCTATGATTCCATGATTCAAGAGTAGTTTGGTGAAACCAACTGTAGTGAATTCAAGTATCTTAAAAACTGGTGTGGCTTGCGCTGTGTGATATTACAAATATTCTGAATATGAGTGCATACTGTCACTGCTTTAGTGTGTATTAGATATATCATACTTTGGTACATAGTTAAGCAAAAATAATTGTTTAGAGTGGACAGAAATGAGAACAGCATCTCTGACTACTCGAATCAGTACAAGTGAAACAATGTCTAGTCTGTGAAATGTACTGAAGAAGCCCTTTTAATTGATCAGTGTAATATGATTGATTTATTAATATTTGTAATCAGTATTGTTTTCTAGCAGCCTCTAATGTGGAGCACAGTGAGCCTAGTATCTTTTGTCTACTAGTCTGATTCTCTTGTTTACTCTGTCAACACAGAGCCTGAATATGTCAGATTTCACGTTGTTGCATTGCTATATTCTGCTGCTCAAGCAACAGTGCACGATCAGAGAGTTTTACTCTTAGATTTCTCCCAGCAAAGCAGGAGCTGTAAACAGGGGGTGGTGAATGCCTTCAGATACACCTCACCTGATCCTAGCGCTTGCAATCTGATTGCGCTTGGTGCTGGTGGACCGAGCAGGGGCTGCTCTTTGCAGTGACTGCGGATGTATTCAGTGTGTACTCACCGACCTTTTCCACTCCCCTGGATGCCCAGCTGAGATATTAAGAAGTAATCTCTGGGCAGTTGCCAGACAGGATATAGTTCGTTTCCTGGAGATCAATATCCTAGGCTGGAGGGACTGCTCTAGTGTTTCAGCACTTCTGCATGAGCGCAATTAATTACATAGGTGAGCCCTGTGTTTAGACACTCTTTCATCCTTGATCTGCCTAACAGCCTCTTTGCTAGGGATTATCCTTCCTCCTCACTGGCTAATTTGACAACAGACTTTATCCGTGTCCTTTGAGATAAAGATGAGAGACACAGAGCTGTCTGTCGGCATTCTGAGTTTTGTAGTGTTTTTAAAAAAATGCCTTTAGAACGCCAACTCCATTACAAGGGATACAAAGGAAGCCCCCACTGCAAGTATTCTAATCAAAGGAGAACTCCCCTGGTGCTACTGAGGACAGAAATTGCGATGAGCTCTGTTCTGCTCTAAATTACTAATTGACTTTTTCTAAAGAACACCTACTAAGAATCTCGAAGTTTTATGGCAAATGCTAAACAGCAGCTGTTTTCTAATTGTGCTTCCCATTCTATACTCCTCTCAAATTTCTCTTTTGACTAATAAGCTGGAGACACTTCCAGCTAAAAGCAGTGCAGATCAGAGGAAACTAAGTTAATGTAAGAGGGTAGATCTTAAGCTCACAAAAGCCGTGAAATTTATGGATGAGCTTTAACAATTCTCTCTTTAAGGTTATTTTGCATGTTGGTATTTCCATGGCTTGTTATATGGCATGAGAGGCTGACATGCTGATGTGAGAATCCCGTGATGAATATCTGCTTATCAACACATATAGAAAGAAGTAAATACAGCATTAATGCTGAGTTTTATGTGATAAATCACTATTTGTTTCTAAGCATAACTTACATTTAAAAATGTGATTATTATTAGTGAATTATCATTGATGATCACTTTGATGATTCAAGAAAATGACTGGTAACAGGACTTTTTTATAGACAGAATCAGGACCTTTGTGCCAAATTTTCAAAAGTACAATGGCTGCTGTGTATAGGCAGGTACACAGATAAGCTTCTTTGCCTACATTTTTAGTATCTTTCATTTTACTTAGCCAGTTCACTGGCTTGTGTGGGCCAGTGTAGACATGCATATAAATTTCCTAACCCAGAGAACACATCTTTATATATAATTGATACAAAAATTTGATACAGAATAGATGTATGGTGTTATTATTTGGTCTTAATATTGGCTAGGTGTTTAAAAAAACATAAAGACAGCAAAAGAGTGAAAATGCGTGTGGGAGGAATACTTAAAAACAGAAGATAGGAATGAAGAAATAGGGTACAATTTTGAAGATATTCTCTCTGAATAATTTATTTAACACTTTAAATAGGTGGCCTGTTTTTCAGCTCTGTCAAGGAGATTTAGATATCTTAGTATAGATTTAGGAATTGAAAAGTTTCATTAACATTTTTGTATAGCTCCAAAAAATACTTCTGTGGAAGACAAAGATGGTTGCAGGAGCAAGTACACCTGATTATTGTGTTTTGATCAGTGTAGGATTTTAAGCCAGATGAATCAGCTGTGTCATGCTGGATCAAGTTTAATCCACAAATGTGCTATACCAAAAAACGGGTTTTAGGTTTTGACGCACAAAAGTGAAAGATTTAACAAAAGAAAATTCTGGTGCCATTATTTATGCAAGAACAAAACCGACACTGCTTGTTCCAGCAATGACCGGCTGAAGGGAGTGTTACGGAGATAAAATCGCATCGTCTTTATGGACAGCCTGAACTCACAGTGCCCACAAGGCTCTTCTGCACTTGCCTTAGACAACAACGGGACCGTTTGCCAAGGAGACTGTTCTGTCTTGTTCTGTCAGTGGTCTCTCAGGTGGTTTGGCTGCAAGGGCGGATGGAATTGAGTGGTTAAGCCAGACGTGCAGGGTGGATAAATAGGCTCCGGTGTGCGGGGCACTCCCCGTGGTGCGTCAGCTACTGCATCACCCTGGCCTAAACAGCGAGCAATGCTTCGGGAGCTACGCCGCACAGGCAGCTGGCCGGCTTCACTTTGGGGCTACTCTTACACTGCTGTTTAATTACAGCTGGAAACCGTCTCCGTTGAACCATGTCTGATTGGAGGTCCAGTGAACGCAGTGTGATAAATTGCTGCTAGGTTAGAGGTCTGGCATCTTTAACATTTATCCGCCTTGGTGTGAACGACTATAAAAATCACAAGGCAAAGAGGGCTCTGGTTTCAAAGGGGACTGCCTGCATGAACAAGGCATGCCGGAGCTGCCTCTGTGTGAACTTTTGAGCAAGCAGGCATTTTATATTAAATTGTCTTTTCCATCATCTAATTTTCTTGCCTTGGGAATGCAGTTGTGAATTGACCCCAGTCCATCATGCTATACATAAATAGCTAACAGAGCTTTGAAGTTCGCTCCGCATTTAAGGAAGGAGATTCAAAAGTATATCCTGAAGGTATTCTGGAGAGACATGTTTTGAAAATTAAAGGAAAAAGCAGGCAAGAGATTCAATATCCAAGTGAGTCTTGTATCAAGTAGGATGATGTTAACTGTGATTCAGAATACCAGTCCTGTCAAAATGTGTTAATAGGCAAATCAGCCTCCCTGCACTGTTACATATAGATATGTGTTTATTTAGAGATACGTATGTGAACTTTTATGTGGATGCAGACAGGTGTATAAACAAAACTTGTGTTGTTTTTTCTTATGGAGACATTAATATTTGAACTTTTTCTAGCTTATAACTGTATGGAACTTGTTAAATAGCTATTTTCCCTGCGTACTTAATGGCTTTCAGTTATGCCATCCTAACACTGACCCCCCACTAGGTTTTACATGAACCAGTCATCCCACATTTTGTATCAATTTCTAAAATGTAAATTATTTACATAGAGAATGCTTATTGCTTAGGTGGGTGACTCCAGTAGCTTACAAATACTTTAATAATAGAAATAAATAATTCATGCACATTTCTTTTTACATCGATTACTATGAAATCCTTTAATATTCAGAGTAACATACTTCAGGGATTGTTGGCATTTCTTGAATGTATGTAGGATTATTCATTGCAGTGCCTATTTCCATAGTTTGAAAAATACTTGCGTGTGGAGAGCCCCCAAACTAAACAAAAACTTTTCACAGCAATTAAGGACTTGTGTCAATGATGTAATTAAGCTACCTTCTTAAACTGAGCACTTTCTGAACACCACCCAACTCATTAAAGGCTCAGCACAAGCTTAGATATTGCTGAATTCAGTAAAAGTTAGTATGTGCTCAAGTGCTTTCCTGAACAAAAGCCTAAACTCTTGCTAGGCTTCTACAACCTCTAAAAATCCTCCCTGAAGGCAGATTTTATGCTGTGGACAGAACTTGCTGCAAGGGCTATTGCAGACTTTCTCGTCTTTGCTGGAAGCTGCTTGCAGCTGTGGTGTGGAGTCACTATCGGGTTTCCCTCTCCCCAGCTTTTCTGAGGTGCAAAGCCTTGTGTTCTCATGGAGAGGGAGACCATCAGCTGTCAGCAGATCTGACAGAGAACTTGCTCTGCAGTTTTGCACTGCTCATCACCTGTGCAGAGCAGAACGAACAGGCTTTTCTTCTTGCGCAGTTCTGGGTGTGCTTAATCAATTAGAAAGAAGCTCGGGACACATCTTGCTCCTATGATGGTTACTATCTTTTTGCTGTATTCTTCAGGCATTTGTAATAACTCATTCCAGGGGAATCCAAGCTGGATTTGCAGTACTAAGCGGGAATTTAACGTGATTTAATAATTGGAAATTTAGCTGTTATCCTTTTGCCAGTGAATGGTAGTTTTTCACCCTGAATCCGTCTTACATTTCCTTAGTGTCCATGTTCTGTATGGGGGTTTTACCCTTCTTTTGTCTCATTTATGCTTCTTCCAGTCTTTTCCCAATTTTCTCTTTTATACTTACAGTTTCTTCTAACTACTTCATTATATCCTTGCAAAGATGTCTTGCAGACTTTAAGATGGAATATAAATACATCAAATATATTTAAGTTATTAAAAACCACCCCCCCAAGCCTGAACAAAAACCCCACCTTCCCAATGCCTCTCCAAAACTAAACCCAAAGCCACGTAGTATGTCTATTCCTGCTCTAGTTCTTCTGGATTTTTTTTACTCCACTCATTTGTTTTCTTACCCCACTATGTTTAAACTATGCCAACAGATTATCTGGCTAAATGTGATTCCTTTTCTGAAACAGAAGAAAAGCGAGATTGATCTTTCTTTGAATAAGTTATTGGACTAATAGTCCTCCAAAACCAGTGTTGGAACTACAAAGAGAAATATAAAGTCAAACAGATACAGCCGATCTGTATCTATCCCTTCAGATTTATACACTGGCAAAACAGACAAATCATCTATCCACACTGATGCCTTGGGACATGTTGGCACACAGATAATTAGGGAGTTATCTTCCAAGAGAAGGTCACTGTTATATCGCCTGAGTGTGCCAGAGATTAGGACTGCCAGTGATTTAGCTAAAGACATGAGCCAATGATCCGCTGGCTGAGAGGGTTCATCATTATTATGAATTCAACAATAAATTTGATGAGATGTTAGGACAATTAGGGTAATGATATGCTCCTTCACAAATGTGCAGGGGAATTATTATGAAAAGAGAAATTGATGAAATCATTAAACTGAATGGAAACTTGAACTGGATTTGTAAATCAAAGAGGAATTTCCCACGCAGAACTGCTGGATGGGTCTATTACATTATACATCACTCATAAATGCTTAGTGGAATCACTTTTTGATCATGAATACATTAACTCAACTATTGTTACACGTTGTTTAAGTATAGCTGATTATTTATTTTACTTACTTGACTTTTTACCTCAAATTACTTAATGCGCATCTGAGGAAAATAACACAAGAGTTTGAAGGCACAGTAGGCTTTCGTTAGGATAAAGATGGTTTTATGATAGTTTCCTACCTGACTGCTTTTCCTTTTAGAGGCTATACTATAAGAAAGAATGAAAGACAAAGAACTTTAAATTAGCAGAAATAACTCTAATAGACTAAATAAATAAAATGTCTCAATTTTAAATTGGAATCTTCCATAGATAATATCTTTGTGGAAAGTTTACAAGTTTTTAAGGTGATTTCCTGTCTTTTTTATTGTACCATTAAAATATTCTAGGTTTGATTTCCATCTACAGAAAAATTTGCTTGTAATATCAATGCAAAATATTGCAGCATCTCCAAAAAAGAAGAAAATAAACTGTAATAAAACCATAAGTTTCTTAGTTACAGAGTGAAACAAAAAAAGGAGTATTTGGGAATAGATAATTTGCAATGATTTGATGTACTTATGGAAGAAGTCTTTTTGTTAGTCAGATTGCTCATGGACATTCATATTTAATGCATTTGGTGAATGTTAAGATTTTCTTTTAATAAAGTGAGGGATTGTATGGGCTATACCAATCTGCTGGATAGTTCAAGGTACAGTGACGACGTATGGATTCTTTATTCATGGTGCTGATTTATTTACTGGCTTATTGTATTATGTATCTTGGCTTCTGAAAGATAAATTCTGTAACATAAAGCTAAAATTTCACCAAGGAGGTGTCAAATAACTCTTGACATGTGGTGGTGGTCTTCTTTCTGCTATGAGAAGCAACACCTGTCATTGAAACTATCTGTTAGAAAGTGCTGCTTTTTTTTAAAGGAGTTTGGTAAGAAACTTTCCTACTTATGGTGCAACTGAAATAACAAACTATCCTGTATCTGTGGTGCAGGAAACAATAGCCCTTCCATAATTAGCTCAGACATTTCAAGAAATGTCTGCTGTCATGTTTAGAGCAGGAGTAGTCTTTCTTTGGTTTGTAGAGTACAAAGTCCTGTCCTGGCCTATGACACTAAACACTACATTGAAGTACAAGAGATAATCATTAGGAGTTGTACGAGAAGTCAAAATGTAGTCTACACATTTGAGAGCTAGGAACCTTCCAACCCTTACCATTCTATGTCAGCGGCATCTGTCTTGGCCCAGACACATACCTGCTTTTGAAACTTGGTCTGTCTTTCAAATGCTACACAGAGTATTGCCATTAAACTCATGAATGAAAACCATTATTCTGGCAGATGTGGGATTGCTAACTTTTCCTAAACCTTAGGCTTTTTGAATGATATTTATAATTTTATTTTTCAGAGCTGACTAGTTTTCACCTCATAGTACATGGAGGTGCATTGGTTGGTTACGGGCTTTTTCAAAAATGGTGGCCTATAGAAATACTATGAAGAAAGTTAAGAAAATCAACATAGACTATAGCCTTCCTCAGATGAGCTATGAAAGAAAATAATCTTTTCCAGTATTACAGTGTCACTGGTTATGTCTTTATTTATCCAGTTATGACCTTGCAAACAGCAATATATTCCTTTTGATTGTGAAGTCAGATTGCTGTGGACCTTTTTGTGCATTATAGCAAAAGCAAAATGCAGCAGTGTTTCAGCTTCTGACTCAGAACAGTTGTGACCATGATTTGCTTGCTCTGTTTGCTGTAATAGCTCTTTATAAAGTAATTGGTTATATGATTAATAACTCTTTTTGAAAAGCCCTTGATAAGGAGGCAAGATTATATTTGAAATTCTCTTTGTGAAAATTCTCCCCTGCTTCATGCTTGTGCCTTTACATGCCTTTCATAAAAACATTCAATGAGTAAGTAAGAACTCTGGAAATATGCGACAGAACGCATCCGTTGTTGGGGAAAGTGAAGAGATGGGTATTAGCAGGGTTATAGCAAGTCTCTGTGGATATTTGTTTTTTTTCTTTAGCTGCACTTGTGGTAGGATTTGGATGAAAAATGGCATCTGGGGGTTCACCCAACAGCTTAGAGAAGTCACAGGTTCAGTTACAGTTGTGAGTGAAACTGGTCAACAAAGCTACTGGCACAAGGATATGAAGAAAGCAAGCTGCTTCATGCCTGGTATCAGGGAAGCAGTGCTGATATTGGGCAGTAGCTGCAGGGTGTAGCAGGTTACCTGGGCTGGGGAATTCCTCTAGGATAGCAGCTAGACAGGCTCTGATTCTCCTCTCCCCCTCAGGCAGGGAAGTGGGGGAGCCTGAGCAGAGTCTGTTGGGCTCTGCCCTTCTACTTCCGTGGGCTTTTCCCTTCTTCGGACACTGAGCTCACTGCATCCAGGATAGGGTTTGGTATAGAGAGGTCATTGCTTGCAGCAACGTGGAGTTAACATGTGCTCCTTTGTTCCTAGATTGTGCTTGAGTTTCTGCTAAGCTGTAAGGAGACCGTTGTCCTTGAATTTCAGCAATGAAGTCAGAAATAAAACGAGAAAGTAGAAAGCATACTAGACTTGTGACAAAATAAATACGCAATTTGGTGACATAAAAGGAGGTGATTAGGTTGGAAGGGTTAAATGCCATGACTCCTTGGAAGGGGAGTAGCAGGGTGTGCTGGCATCCTCAGCACTCGATAGTCAAATGACATGGCAAAGTAGGGAGGGAAGCAGTGCAAGGAAGGGTGCCAGTGTAACTTTGAAACCGGGTCTAAAGAGGAGGTCTAAATCCACCTATAGTGATTATTAGGGATTGACAGGGTTAGCATTTAACCTATATGATCATCCATGATTTGCTGAAATTTTAAATCTCTTTGTTCCTTCTTTATTTGAAGGGGTAGCTTTGATAGTGCATGTATTTAAATTGCTCCAACTTTTCTGAACTCACAGTGCTATATTTACTGCATTGAGAGTATTACTTTTGATAATTTATTTGACTTCTGTACAGGCCAGAATAGACCTTAGGATGCCCTTGTCTTTCTGTGATGTTTGGAAACATTGTCCTTGGATTTCAGTGTCTACAGATGTGATCAATTATTTCCCTTTGACAGTGTCGTTATTACATACATATTCCACAAGTCATGCACGATAGATTTGTTATTGATTTTTAGAGGAGTATAAACAGTGTGCATTTATTTACATGTATATACATGCATGAGGAGGTAATTAATTTACTTGCTATTGATTTGTTTTCCTTTGATTCTGGCAGACTGTTCAGCATTACATTTTGTTATTTATGCAATAAAGTTCTGTTGAAAGTTGTAAAACCAGAACATTAGTAAATCTATCTGTAAGGTAGATGCACTGAACAGTAGCCTCTGCACCTATCTTTTTACTCTTTGGCAGAGGGTGTAGACTAGATGACCCACAGAGGTCCCTTCCAACCCCTACCATTCTGTGATTCTGTGAGAGTACAAAGCATAAAAGTGCTGAGTTTACCGCAGCATTTTTGACATTAGTGTAAAGCCCCTGTGATAGATCAGGATCCAAGATGATGAGGTATCAATCTGCCAAGTTTAATCAGTGAGGACTCCCAACAGTACTATTCAAATATGAAAAATTATGTGTTTAGTATTGTACTGAAGTGTATGGCTCCTCTCCTCTACGTGGAGTATCCAACCAAACCAAGAAAAATTCCACCACCAAATTCAAAGCCAAACTGCTCTAATTAGCCGGTTGTATATGCTAATAGCGGTTTGAGTTACGGACATTGTTAAAGTAGGGAGAAAATCAAGATTCAGTATGTGTTTATGTTGTCTCACAGACCATAAGTATACAAGCATTTACATGCATGTACATGCATTTAGATGGTTTACTCATTCATAAGTGAAGTTCTGCATGAGCAGAAAAGAGCCTCTTTGCCCTACAGATAGACATGCGTGCTGTGTACAGGGATTGTGTTTACAGCTTGTCAGTTTATATTGCAGCACCACATAAAATCAGGTAGAAAGGTCCATTCTAAATAATCTTGTGGTTAGCAAGGGACTGTATTAGATGGAATTTTTTCTTCTTTTTTTCTTTCATTATTTTTATGTGTATGTTCCAGTGAAGATGAGTTCTGAATGAAACTCAAAAATTTGTAAGATCTTTTGCATCATTTTCAGTGGGTGTTGATAGAAATGGGAATCTGATGCCTAAACACAGAAAAATCCCTGATTAGCTTCTGTACAGAGTTGCATATAGTATACAAAATGAACTATTGTGTATGGCTCCTAAAATGCAAGAGATTACTCATAAAATAAGGGTCTGTATTTTCAGGAGCTTGTTTAATACGTGGGTGTTATATTGTGCTGTGGTTTATACAGCAACATGTGTAATGGCTGTGATTTTGTTTGCTATGATTGTCTACATTCCTTTTAAGTTTGCAAGGTCTGTTTGGTGATTACCTGGACATCTGCTTTGCACATGGTAAAATTTGAATTTTATTAAATGTAGTGGTACTCTCCCATTCTACTATAGATTTGCAAGCATTTTGCAAAGGCAGTCTTGCCTTATATGATCTTCCCTTACCTTGGTGCCCATTTTGCAAAGATGTTTTAGTTAGGAAGGGAAGCGTCTCTGAAGATCTGGGTTTAAACTCTGACAATAGCACATTGGCTTCTGACTCTCTTATGCCCTTTGAAATCATTATTCCAATGTCCAATATTTGTTTTTTCTTGAATTAATAATTTCAAACCTGAAGGTAAATAAAATTGAATAGTTAAGGATTTGGGTAAATATATGCACTTCTGTGTTAGTATAAGAGGATAGATGCTTAAGAAATGTTGTATAAATTTAGTAGATGAGAAATGTATGTAATCAGATGACATTTAGCAGTGATTATTTAATTTTAAAGCACTTACAGTGCAATTTGTGACAATTATATTAAATTATATCACATTTGCAATTCATTTTTTAATTATAAACTATTGTGAAGAAAACTAAATTAGGATTTTTGTTTCATTTTCATGTCTGCTACAAAAAAGAAAAAAGACTATTGTAAGTGACATGTTATAACGAATTCTTTTTATATTCAGAAGAAGAATTTTGCTGTCTTCGATAAAGAAGTAGTATATAGTTTGATAGACGTTCTTCTACAACTTAACAGAGGGCCATCAAGTGGCAGTCCTTGCCAGATCCATTCAGCCTCTTGCCAGTTATGGGTAGGGATCCAGCTTTGCCCTCGCCTCTGTGCAGAGCCTCAGCATTAGTGAGAGCAACAGTTCCTCTCTGCTCTGCTGATAGTTTTGGGAACATGATCTGGATGCAAAAGCTGGAATGCGCGTCTCCAGACCGTTTGAAACCTTGGAGTCCTAGGAGCTAAGGCCAAAGCCGTGGCTTCCACTGAGCAAGCCACCCTGGCCGCGAGACAGCGCTCCCATGAAGCAGGTGGAAGAGATATTTGAAGCACAGCTGTCTCCTCACTTCTTGTCTCAGGACTCAAATGGTCTTTAGTGCGCTTTGCTCTTGCTGCGTTCTCTTTAGGTAGGATTTAGCACCTTGAGCTCAGGTGGGTCCTCTTGCGTGCACTGTCAGGTTGCTCTTCACCACTAAGGCCCCCCAGTTCTGTAAGGCAACTCTGCCTCAGTGAGAGAGACAGTGGGGCCTGTCCCTTAAACAAGGCAGAACTGCCTCTTTTCTCCCAGAAAACACAAATTCTGTGTACCTTTAATACAGAGGCTCTGTCTGAGTGTATAATCTCATTTATGCCTCAGAAAACTGTTCTTATTTTGGGAAGCTCAAGTTTCAGCCTTCTTTGCCCCTATACCCTCTTTATGCTCTGGACACAGTATAGCAGTCCTCAGGTTTTGGGAATACACGTGCACGAAGCACGGCTGTAGAAAAGTGCAGGACAATCATTAACCCAGCATGCGGAGATCCCAGGCAGCATTCACCTGACCCACTCTTCCCACCTGCGTCTTCCATTGCCTTTGGATCCGCTTCAGCGCAGACCACTGCCATGGCAGAGATGTCTGCCCAGCTCAGGTCACCTGCAGGCCCTGTGCAGTGACCTGGTCTCCTCTGAAATCCCTGCATGAATTTCCTCGGGAGAGAACTGACAGTGAGTTTGCTGCATCTTACAGTTCCTGTGCTTTGGGCATACCTTGGATCTCTGCTGACTTCACCCCGAGATTTAGGGGTCTGAGAAAACAAAAGCAGACCCTCAGGGCAAACATGCAGCACTCAGTAGAAGATGTCTGCTCTGAACAGCCACATCAATGACATTTAGCCTCTTCTGCAAGCTCTTGTCTGAGCTTAGTTGCTGTGCATATCTACACCTCTGTCAATTAGCCCTCTATTACGCAGGTTTCACCTCAGCTCACTTGGAAAATAAAACCAAATAACAGATTTATTGGTACTAATGAGTAATGACTTGAGATATTGCTTCTCTATTCATGCCTAATGACTTAAATAACTTCAGCACATTTGCTAAGCTGTAGCTAACATCTTCTCTTTTGATGGGGTTTTTTCTTCCCTCTTGCCTCACTGTGAGAAGGCTGAGGCTGACAAGCAAGGCATTACCAGTGCTCAGGTACACACCAGGTTTCAGAATGACAAATAATACATCTTAAAAGCAAGTAGGTGGGCAAGGTAACATGTGCTTCCGGATGAAAACCCTTCCTGAACGGCTGATTGACCCGTCCGACACATCCACCAAACCGCTCACAACTGCTGCTGTTGGAGGCAAAAATGTTTCTTTCTTTATGTCCTGTCATTAGTAAGTGGAACAATCCAGGTAGTTCTCTTTCTTTTTTTCCTCCAATCCTTCTGTCTGTCTTTCCACTTGAGATGAAGAGCACTTCCCCTGCTCATTTTCTCTCTCCTTTACAATGTGGACCAAAAAGAGGGAGGGTGGGTGAAGAGCTGCTGCAGTTTAACCCCAGGCAGCAACTAAGCACCAGACAGCTGCTTACTCACTCCCCACCTCCCTGCCGTGGGATGGGGAGGGGAATGGGAAGAAAGTAAAAACTTGTGGGTTGAGATAAAGACAGTTTAACAGGAAAGCAAAAAACAGATAATAATAATAATAGTAATAGTAATATGCACAAAAGAAGTGATGTGCAAATCAATTGCTCACCATCTAATTAATGATACCCAGCCCGTCCCCAAGCGGCCGTTGCTGCCCCCTCAGCCACCTTCCCCATCTCATATACTGGGCATGACATCATATGGAATAGAGCTGACTCAGCTTAGTTGGGGTCAGCTGCCCCAGCTGTGTCCCCTCCCAGCTTCCCATGCAACCTGGCAGGCCAGGCCTGTGTGAGAAGCTGAAAAATCCTTGACTGCCTAGCAACAACTGAAAACATCAATATGTTAGCAACATTATTTTCCTCCCAAATCCAAAACACAGCACTACACCAGCTACCAGAAAGAAAATTAACTCTATCCCAGCAGAAACCAGGAGAAGAGCCCAGGATCACTTCTCCCCATCCAGCCTTGGAAAGCGAGAGGAGGTGAAGAACCTGGTGACGACTGAGACTCAGAAGATATAATTGCTATATGGAGTAGATCTTAGATAAAGACCTTTGCTCTCTTAACAGGTGAAAATATACAATGAAGATGATGCCATGCTTTAAACAGACTTCTGACCTCTGCACACTACATCTTCGTATTAATCATAGAATCATAGAATGGTTTGGGTTAGAAGGGACCTTAAAGATCACCTAGCTCCAGCCCCTCTGCCATGGGCGCAGACATCTTCCACTAGACCAGGTTGCTCAAAGCCCCATCCAACCTTGCTTTGAACACTTCCAGGGAGGGGGCATCCACAGCTTCTCTGGGCAACCTGTTCCAGTGCCTCACCACCCTCACAATGAAGAACTTCTCTCATATCTAATGTAAATCTATCCTTTTTCAGTTTAAAACTGTTACCGCTTGCCTTATAACTACATGCACTTGTGAAAAGCCCCTCTCCATCCTTCTTGCAGCCCCCCTTCAGGTACTGGAAGGCTGCTGTAAGGTGTCCCCAGATACCTTAATCCCAACATTTCTATAAGATCCCGTGTTGATCTATATCCTAATACTTTCTGTAGATCATCTGCTGTAATGCTGCAATGCAGGTATTAAAATATCAGCCTGCTGGATTGTCTCAGGACACTCTCTGGAAGACAGGTCTTAAAAGACCCAGTAGGTATCTTATGAAAGAGTAAAGATGAGAAAATTAAAGCAGTCTATTGTACTGTTAATAGCATAACTAAAGAACAATTAACAAGGACAACCGTGGGAGAAGAAAATCTATTTGAATAACATGAAAGACGTGTGAAAAGTTGGAGCTGCTCTGATTTCCTCCATTAGTACTAGACTCTTGTAAGGCAAAAAAATTGAGGGTAGTGAAAAGTGGTGAGGCCTGTGATGATATGCACCAGTTGCACCATTCTAGCACTGGTATTTGACTATGTCATTGTGAAATAGTGTTGTCAGTTCCAAGGGTATGTGTGTGGACAACTTTTATAAATTTTCTGAAACAAAACAGGAATAATCATTTCTGCTCCTCTCATGATATATTTTCTTTTACTAGCAATCCACTTGGTGTGAATTAATCTGTTTTTTTCAGTGTATACGATTCTGAGAGGGACACGTGTATGCAAAATATATTTATCAAGAGATCTGTAATTTATTGTCTGACTTTCACATAAAATATATTTGCATGTCACATATACAAAAAAAATTTATATATTCATTGAGGCTGAGTGTTTAAAACTGAAAAAAATAGCAAATCATTTAATTAAGAATCAGAAGATGTATCATTTAACAAAATGCTTTGTAAATGCTGCAGAAAATGGAGAGAGACCAAATTTCTGTACATTTTTACGTGGTCTATAGTCTTTGTTTCAAAATTCCTCTGATATTACTGGGAATTCTGACAAGCCAAGGACTGTGGGGAGAAATTCTGGCAATTTTGAACTTAATAGAAGGGGCATATTTGCTAGGACGGCAGCAACATTTAATCACAGCATGCAAACCAAATATAGGAAAAGGATGTGCAGTTAACCTGATTGCTCAAATTTTATATAAATTGAGATATGTTTTAGATACACATCTTAGCGGATGTGGACAAGGGAGAAACATGACAAAACTGTTGCCACTCTCATGAACAGTTTCAGTTCTGACTGTACATGCACACCTTGTCAAGGCGTATAAGTTTGCATTTAGTTCTTCACCTTTGTACTGAGCACTCTCTTGGATCATGCTTTGAAAGAACAGGTTAAATAAAGACTGTAATGAACCGTAGCTTTATACTTCTTGAGTTATGCTTGGTGTCCATCCCTCCAATGGAAATAAATTTCCTGCTACTCGGGATTTCAGCTAAATTCTGATTTACTCACAGGATAGCAAGAATTGTCATAGTTTGATGAGGGCTGTGAGGACAACGGATATATATTTATGTGAATCCATCACCAAGTCCTTTCTTGAAGGCTTGGTACCTGCATAGTATGGGGACAAGATTCTTTGCTTGCAGCAATATAGATAGAAGTGTAATCACAATTGGCAAAAGCTGCTTTCTTTGGACGATGACGATCATCTGAATAAAATGAAGCTCTGATGTAAAGCAGAGGCCATAATCTCTGTTGGTTCTCTGAAAGGGAATGTGTGACCTAGAGGTCACTTGCTATTCATATAGCTAAAAATTTTAAACAAAAATAATGACCTTTTTACATCTTGAAGACCTAAAGGGTTAATGAAACTTGCTTGTGAATATGATGTACTCGTTGCAGTTGTAATAATTCCCTCTTGTTGGGGGCTCTGTGCTGTTAACTGATAAGAAATCAAAAACCACTCATTGATTCCCAAGTGAAAATATCCATGTGTTCACTTGTGTTACATCGATACAGCTTCATTGATGCTAATATGTTCTATCACCTAAAGGACCGGCCTGCGAAGTGTAAGAATTTTTTGGTAGTGGTTAAACAATTTACAGACCCAGAATCCTCCATGGTGGATCAGCTATTCAGAATATTCCTGTTCATCCCATATAGCACTTTGGACCTTTGATTTGGCTGTCAAAAACTTATACATTGAAAAAAAAGAAAAAAGTAAATAAAAAAGGCAATTAGACCCTTTCAGCAGGCAAAACACAGTGCGCTTCCCTCAAGCTGACTGCTCATGCCGGCTGTTCCTCGCAACACATTCAGTCACAGAATCTGTCCATATTCAGACACTGTCTCTCACTAAAGGACGCTCTTATACCTTGCCATCTGTCATTTGCTGCCTGTTCCCACAGTAAAAATGGCTACCCTGGTTTTAGCAGATTTGACAGTTATTTCCATTGAGATTGGTGACGGAGTAGGCTTCAGTAATGTGTTCCTTTTCCCACTTCTTCCCTTGGATTGATCTCACCTCATATGTAGTCCTAAGTGACTTTGGTGGGACTTCTAAAGGATTAAGATTGATGCACAGAAAAAGTTGCATCTGAACCTTATCATCATGTAACAGTGTAGAAAGGCTTTGCTTTAAACTTCCTGTATTCTATCAAAGTTATGGTAGAGTTGCTCGTCTTCAGTAGAAAACCATATATATTAATTGGAAACTGTTTGTATAAGTTTTCAGAAAGATGTAGCAATGATGGAGGAAAAATGAGTGAGAGGGCAAGAAATAAAGAACTGCCTGCAAAGATAATAAATAGTAGCGGTGTATTCTATGTGGACAAAATACACTTTCATGGGGAACAAGGAAATTACGAAATTGTCATATTCATATTTCACTTGGATCTATCTGGAGCTATGTCACATAAATACTAAGCTGACAGCTCATACTTCTCTTTTCCCATTCAAATACAAATTTACAAATATTCTGTATTTTTTCCAGTAGAATAGCAAAAGGAGGTGTGTTAGTGCAAATCAGCAACCGCAGTGACTTCTGAAATATGTTTGACGTGTTCCTTTGTCACTGAGGCTAATTTTATGTTCAGTCTTCATCTCATTTCCCAGATCATGAGAGTGTTTGCACTTGAGAGTTAAAATAGCTGTCTCTCAGCAAGCATCAGGGACACACGGATAATCTCTGTTTCCACGTGCACCAGCTGCAGCACATCTTCAGTGAATGCCGTGGATCAAAGAGACTTAGATGTGCCAAAGATGATGCCAGTGCACCTGTGCGTAATCTGGATCTTCACAACCCCAATTCTTTCCACTAGCAATATTTGCTGATGTCTCCACCACTCCTATCAGCCTGACATTTCGGGTCAGGCTTTTGTGGTTGAGGATTCTTCACTGTATAAGTGTCCCAAATTAATAGCCAAATGAAAAGGTTGTGCTCTCGGATATTGATTCACTGAGTCTGTGAGTAGCAAAGTAAGAAGCATCTTAACACAACAGATGACTGTTTAGCTGCTGCAATCCTAGGTAGGACATCTAAGTGAAAACTTTATAGTGCATTTAAAGAAGGCCTGATAAAGCAGGGAAGTGTGCTTTGTATCATTGGTAATTATAGCATATCCATAGTACGGTGGGTACACTGCACGTATCCAGACTGTCATGCATGCATGACTTTAAATGCACTGTAATAATTTATGCTAGCTGAGGAACTGTCTTGGTGTGGTATGAAAAATAAATTCCCTGGTGATTTGAAAATATGGGCCCAAGCCTTGCTGACTGGAGCCTCTGTTAATGATCTGAGAAATAGCTGTAAATCTAAAGCAAATATATGAAGCCTGCAGGCTTTCCACAATAGTTTTGGGAGTATATGTTTTCAGAAGCCTTGCTGAAGACATTTATAGACTACGCACGTGTGTCTGTGGCTTCCACATAGGTGAGGCTGTCAATACTGTGCTTGAGCTCATTGTGCAGTTCCTTCTAGCATATGCTAATCAAACAAGCCATCAGGAGATCTGTTTCCTAAGACGGGTTCTTCTGTCAGAATTATTTCATATGAAGTTAGTGTTATTCCTTGTGACTGTGCGGTTCTCCAGCTCAGAGAAATGCGTGGAATATTCAGAGACAGCAAGGGACAGCGTGGTTTCACAGAAAAGCACTAGCCACTAGGAATAATAGTCTTTTTCCACTTGAGGAAAGTGTTCTAGGTTTTCTCGTGTATCTAGGATACATGTAGGTGTCTTTCTGAAGAAGATGACCTGTGCTCTGTTAGCTCCGTGCCTGGCGTAGGAGCACAGCCAGCCTTCTGCGAATTATCATTTGCAAGCATGGATGTTCTAGAAAATGGACAGGACACTATGACGTATCTTTTCTGTGTTAAATCACCAGTTTCAGATCTTCTAACTAAAGCCTTCATATTTGCTTCCCTTAGCTTGCGCAATTTATCACAAACCCCAAAAATTTCTGTCAGGATTTGCTATCATAACTGTAACAGAAAGCAAATTTTAGCTCATGGATCTGGTACTTCAGCTGTGGTATTTTGATGTAACCCTGTAGGAACTCTGTGAAATCTTGCTGGTTTACAGCAGCTGATGATTTTATGGTGGGCCCACTGCAATATGTAGTTACATGATTGCATCATTTTGTAGTCTTGTCAAGAAGGCACTTCTAGTAGCATCACAAATTGCTCAGAGAAACCTGCCAAGCTCTCAGTGCATCTAAAAAGAATATTTAGAAATATGCACGTTCGTTACTTTGTATTAATTCAGGCATGCAATGCTTGACTTGTGTGATTAACTGTCGTTAAGACTCTGTACTGTCACAGAATCAAGTGCTTAGCATACTTTTTTTGACTCAAGAAGATGATTGCTCCTATTAGAAGGCAATGTGAATACATAGTAGAGACAAGATTAATGCATCACCATAACCTGCAGTTATTAACAAATGTAAAAAAGCTACAGAGAATTGGAGAATGAGTAGTTTTTATACAGCAGAGGCAGTACAATTTTCTCAGTGCCTTTTCTGATGGTATATAGGTTACTGTCCTCTTGTGGAAATACTGCTGTTAATGCTTATTTTTGTCTGTATTCCACCTCCATTGCTGCAAGATGACATCTTTGCTATTTGGAATGACAGTCCAGTATTGCCCAATGCTAGGGACTACTTAAGCAGAGAAAGGAGAGACCTTCTACTTCCACAAGTCTCATGTACCTATGGACAGTCACGGTAGGCAAACTCTGCAATGGGAAACTATATCGTGCTGAGAAAGACTGTGCAGCTGGAACACTTAATTTCAGATTTTGTAGGCTGATGACAACTTTCTGGCAGTTGTAGGCAAAGCTGTCTCATATCAGTAAACCTCCTAAAGTAGATCCAGTTCTGTGAGGGACAAAATGATGTGCAGTAATCTTTCTCTGTCTTTCTCTGTGACTCTGCCTTTTGGTTGGCATCTCTGATTGGTGATCAGTTACTTCTGGAAAAAAATCTTCTTACGAATTATTTCATCTGTTTGGGAACCTTAACAAGTTATCTCAACAACTAACTTTGTCAGGCCTATCACTAGAACTCGTTCCGGGTCTTTAGTTAGTTTTTAAATCAGAGCCTACTTAGGGACCCATTTGGCTAACCCAAGAGAGGTTGCTTTCCCTTTGAGAAATTGATAAAAAGTTACACTACATTCTGCTCACTGTTGGTACTGTGGCAGCCTCTGAAAATCAAAGCTCCCTTCTTTGCTTATTTTTATTTCAGTGCCTTATCTTTTCTTTGAGATATTCAAGTTATTGATTATATGATCTTAGTTGTTTTCCACTGTTGGAGGCTACTAAGAATAATTTTACATTTTCAGGGCTATCTGTGTTTTCTCTTTCTCTGCATGATAGCGTTCTTTATTGTATCTTTTTACGTCCTGGAAAAGCAGCTAAACAAGTGCTATGAGGTATTTTAGTGACGTAAGTGACAGTTTTGGCCTTATGTCTCATTATCTGAAAGACATCACCTCCGGCAGCACAGACATATCTTATCCTGCCAAGGCCCAATGTAGAACATAATGTGTGAAAGAGACTCAAAAGGAGGGGAATGGATCTCTTGCTTAAAATGCTATGAATTTTATTCCTTTATGGTGAGTGACTGTATTTTATAATTCCAGTTCTAGGGATAATAAGGTGATAAGAATGTTTATTTGATTGAATAGATGCAGCAGTTGGAAGCTTGCAGAGGTGTGGGGATTAGGGCTTTTAAGATAAATATAAATTAGAATTGGTTCAAATTTTGTAGTAAAGTTTAAATTTAAACTTTTCTTTTTGAAAAGCTCTTTGGACTGCCACTTTTTACTGTGACCCAAATTCTAATTAAAGAGAGCCCTGCTATGACCTACCATGTCTGGAGAGGTCGCAAAGGGAGAGTGGCTGCAGGTTATTGATTTTGGGGCCTAAAAAACATTCAGTAACTATTATCTGTAGTTAACAGGTCCACAGAACTCATGCTGATTAATTTCCTTATCTGAAAGCCTTTCCTTTTCACACTGTAAATGACATATAATGCTTCCTGAAGGGGTCTATAGTTTATAGATTTTATAAGTGAATGAGAAAATGGATGCATTATTTTCTTGCCTTTTTGTGATGCTGGTAAGTTATTCACAGAAAGTTCCATTTTAATACAATTTATGCTTTTACCAGCATTTTAACATTTCACTGTAGAAGAAAAAATGAGCCTTTTATCATTCACATTGAAAAAAAAAAAGCTTAAGCCTTAATCCACTCAGAGTCAGTAACTGTTATTTGATCTTAAAGGATGGCACTCATAAACTATAGAAAGGCGAGGGCTGAAATATTCTTTATGGTGTAAATGTTACAGTGCATCTCATATTTATCGAAGAGACCATCATTATGCAGAACCATTATAGTGGATATTCATGGCGCTGTATCAAACAGTATCTCTGAATTTTCTATCAGCTCCATGAGCCAGAATGAAGTACCTGTATCTTTTCATTATATTCCACTTTTCCTCCTATTTAAATCAGCTCCCTGTGGAAGACTGTGTTGTTGCATAAATATACAGCTGCAGCAAAGGACTTAATGAAGACTGTAAGCATGGAAATAAGACTATGTAGGGCCTGGCTGGGTTATCATTAAAGTACACATTGCTTTTTTAAGATTTTTTTCATAGCACATTGTGTACCATCCTCTGTTCATAGGTTTGGCTCACATTTAAGCATTGTTCTGGTGCTGTGGGTACTTTTTAGCTCCTTATTAGGAAAGTACGTGTTAATGTTTACTGCTTGTTCAAAAGGATTTTCCCAATGTTGCTTTTTTTACTGATTATTAATATGAAGCAGTTACAAAGCTGACCAAACAGACCACGTACAGATTCCTGGTGGGTTTAGGAATCCCCAGTCTTTGTGATGCTGCTTATCATTCAGAAAAGCTGAATTCATAACTATAAATAAATGACATTCTGATATTGAAATTTTCCTGGAAGCCTTATTCTCATGTAGGGGCCTCGGGAATTGTGTCAAACAAAGGCAAATGAAGAAGGGAATGTGTGCTCTTCAAGGCAGTTCCTTTGCTGAAACAACCTTGCAACACTATAAAACCTCTAGAAACCTGGTCCAGCAAGGGAAGGTCACAGCTAAGAGCTCTGCCTCCTCCACCTGAACTTGCACTGCGCACTCTGCCCAAGTATTTCATTTCAAGGCAAACCATAATCTCATTCTAAAATTTAGTTTATTAAACTATGCATCTTATCTAATTGCCTGATTCATTAAGAACTCTTTTTGATATACATTTTCTGCATGCAAGAAAAATAATATTAATTAAAACAAAAGATATACCATAGCCTTAAATCTTAGAAGTAAATCCATCTTTACACAGTACAAACACTGTGTACAAGTTTTGTTATGGTATAGACTTCAGGTATTTCAGAACAAAATCTGGTTAATAAGAAAGAAAACCGAGGGAGCTTTCTTTAGTGATTAAGTATTCCATAATTGTCCAATATATGAATTCTTCTGGTTCTGACCATAGTTGAAAGCAAGCTAGCTGCTGTTATGTTGGTCTGGCTTGCAGTCTGAGAGTTGGTCAGATTCCTAAAATGCTAATACATTGATTTTTTTAAACTTTCAATTGTTTTTGTAGCTAGTAAATAAAAATTTCAAAGAAAATGGTAGATTGTTTGTCTGTCCATCTTGGATCATACTTCTGATTTCCTGCAGTCAATTATACATTGTGTACATTTTAACTATATTATTAAAATACTGGAGATTTTCTAAATAAAAATTATTAATGCTTCCCTGACATTTTAAAAAAAGTTCTAATTTTTAAATCTTCATTTTCCTCAGATGTATTTGTTTACACTCTGTGGAATAACTGCATTTTTATGTAAGGTTTTACGAATCTAACTAGAATAAATTCAAACATTTCAAGCTCAGAAGGTGGTGATGGTGACAGTAGCTAAAAATATATTTGAGCACACTTTAAAAATTTGCTGAATGGGGATTTTCACAGAGATGTAAACAGTTTCCGCTACAGGACTGGAGCTGTAGTTTGCTGTTCCAAATGTTAATAATTATCCTTGTTATCACTTTTAGTGTCTACATACTGTTTGAAAAAAAAAAAGGAAACTTTAAACCTTTACTTCTCACTATTGGGAAGAAACAGCCTAAATAATTGCAAAGAAAGATACATTTACTCTCCAAAATGTGCTGTAATACTCTGTACTTTGCAGTGAAATGGATTGCAAACGAGGATGTTGTCAGACCACATATGACCATTGAATTTTTTCCTAATTATTGACTTTACATTTGGGGAGAGAGGGTGACTCGGAAATCACTGCCTCACTTGTCCTGCCCACTTCTTCCCAACTGGCCAGCTGATTCGAACTCACTGTGTGTTAATAGTCAAAAGATTGAGATTATGGCACACAAGACCAGGAAAAGTAAATATTTGCTCAGTGTAGTGTTGAGTCAAGCTTATTTTACGCAGAAGTCAGATGAAGAATTTGTGGATGTTCATCCTCCTAAATGGGACCCTTCAAAAATGGGACTTTGCTCTCATCTCAGAGAATTGCTTGTGTTTTGGAGAAGCTAATCCCACTACTGAATGTTAAGGTGAAACTAAAACAGAAGTTATATCTCTGTTCATCCAAACTATCAGGTTTTTTATTACGTGTTTGATGGTGCTGTTTAATTTTTCTGTCGTGATATAAATTACGCAGAGAGAACTCCTCTGCTTTTGCTGCAGGCGGTCTTTTCCTGCTGCAAGCCTGCTGTCTGCGCCCTGATGTGAGTTGCAGGCTAGATGTATTACAGCCTGTCTCTCTTTCCTCACAGACCTCGCTGAAGGCAGAAGGAACAAATACTTCCCTTCTGCGCGCTGGCCTAGGAGCGCTCCTCGTAGCATTCCAGGCTTTCGCGCCTCACCGGCTGACACCAGCCAGCAACCTCCCACCGCCCAGGCACGTCCAGTTGTGCAGTGTGTTGCAGCGTGTGCGCACACCCACCCTTGCACACGTGTGGACACGAGTGCCCTCGGCGTGGGGCGTAGGGAGGGAAGGCAAACGGGGGATCTGCTGCTGCGGGAGGAGGTAACCGCAGCCGTCACCCAGAGCAAGGGGCTGAGCGGGGCTCTCGGCAGCACAGGGCCGCAGTGAGCGCTGGCTAATGGAGCGTGGCAGGTGAGGGAGGAACAAAATCACAGCACTCGGCAGGCAGACCATTTAAAATGGTGATACAGTCAGCCCTTATCTCGTCTCAGTGCTGACGCTCCTCGGAATTTGCCTGTGCCACTCCTTCTGAGCGGATTGTCAGGTGAATATCAAAACAAGCACGGCAGGCAAATAAATATGGGAATCTAAGCAAATATCCTCTCTCCTGCAGGAAAAGTAGACAAGCGTGACTGACAGGAGCTCACTGCTGCTGATGATCGTGTTTTTATTCTGTGACTACACTCTGTGGGTTATTTCTTGTCAGGCCCTGCATTTCAGATTACTTATATAGGTCTCTGGGAAGCTCTCCAAGACGTATCAGCGTTTAAGGACATAATTTTAACTCGCTGTGTTACATCAGATAGGTCTGTCAATGATTTCTCTGAAGCAATTTCAGGGATAAACCTTTGTGGTTTAACGCCGAAAGTGTATCGGTGAGGATTTAATAGGGCAGCTGTCAACAGACCAGGTAGTTTCAGTTGCTGCTTTCATAATTTTTCTGCTCAAACTGACTGTATCTATGATTCGATGGAAAAAAAATCACATAAAAGATTTTTGTTTACATTTCAAAATTTATGCCCCAAAATAGGCAAAGTCCGTTACATCTGCATGTAATTGTTATTAATAGAAGTGATGCCTCAGGGCCTGACCGCAATCTGTTGCATAGACACTACTTTCTCAGAAGTAAGGCCTGAGATATTTCTCTGTTGTAGTCATAAAGATTACATCCATGATTACTAGAAACACAACTCTTTTTTCTAAGTCTGGAGTCATAGATATGAGTGTCAGCGTCCTACATCTCTCTTGCAGGGCAAATCACACAGATTACCTTCATCTTGACAGAGAGCTTTACTGACTTCGGTAGGCTTTGGATCAGGCTCATTACTGTTCTAGTTCTTATTTAGAAATTGAGAATACTAGTAGTTGTCTACAAAAGAAGGTATGTAAAAAAACAATTAGTTCTTGTTCATAATGCACTTTGAGATTATTGCACTGAACAATTCAATGCTGCATTTTAAAATTATCTTATTGACTCTGATTTCCTCTGCTTGGACAACTCCTCTTTTGCATGCGGACCTGTCCGTGTTTACCTTAGCTTTCTTTATTCACATTATATGTTTTCTTAGACATTCAGACTGTATAATTTTAGCAGCTCCTTTGTACTTCTGGCCAGTTCCGTGTTGCTGGTGTTGAAATGGAAAAGTGATAGTTTCACTTGCCGGGTGACATCAGTGACATTGATCAGGGATGGGGGAGAAGGCACAGATTTCAGGGGCTAGCCCTAATTAGGGCCTTTGTCTGAGTTTTATCCCAATCAACTGTGCAGTTAAGGCATGGTGGTTGTGTCACCAGAAGTAGTCCTAACGTGGTACGGATTTTGTTTTAGGGAATGCAGGTTTCTAACTTTCTTAACATTTTGGATTGCCTTTCGAGTTGAGATAAACACTGAGGAATTTGAATAAGTGCCTGAGCTGCATGCATGTTGTCTTTTTCCAGGATAGGTCTGGCATAGTCTTCTTGAGAAGAGCTTTCTTAGTGAGAATTTTTGTTTTTTTTCTTTCAAATGTGGAAATATGGAAGTATTTTGAAAACAACCACTCCGTGGTGTTTCTGCTGTTCTTATCTTCACTCAGCTGGAAACGAGCAGCCAGAAATATACTTTCTTCGAAAGTGTTTCCACTGAAGCTCATTCCTGAAAGTAGATGAAGATATTATGCCTAAACCAGTATGTTCCACATCTTCTTTCTTTTAGAGGTAGGCTCGATGGAAATATTTGACTTGAACAGGCCTGAATTTTGTATATGTTTGATCAAGGCCTCATATTCCAAGTTTACCAGATCAATGTTTATGTACTGTATTTGTTCAAAATCCTTTATGCTGATTTAAACGAAGTGTCCTTTCTACTCTTTGAAGTTTGGTTCTTTTGGTTAATGCCACACAGAAACCAATTATATGCAAAATCTGGAAATTAGGATTGGAAGTAGTACATTTTGCTGTGCCTGTGTATTCTACTCAAATAAATCCATTTAAAAAAAAAAACCTTTCCAGTCATGGCCACAATAGAGAATGTCGGACACATATACTTGCCATTTTTTGCGGCAAGAACCTACCTATAGTTACTGACATACAGGCTTCAGTTGTGTTGCTGTTGATGTACTATCTACATGTATTCTGTTTTAGTGCCTGAATCTATATGCTTGTGGTGTCTCCTTGCACTCAAAAGAAGTCCAGTGTCTCTTTCAATAAATCTGGATAGTCTTTGGGCAAGTATCTAAATGTATTGCTTTATTAAATTAAGCTCAAAAGTCTTACTGCTAGGCTCATTCAGCTTGTAATCAGAGGAAATTTCTCCAATTCTATGATATTTCCTACTGAATTGCATGGAATATTTTGGTTTGTGTGTGGAAATGACACTTGAAAGTTAGATGGAAATGCTAATGATTTGTGAAGGATTTTTTTGCATCTTTGAGTAGATCTCAGTTAAGATAATTTATTTCATTTAATGCTAGGTAAAAGAAAAAAAAATCACTATTCTGCCACTCCCAACGCTTTTCATTACTTCCAGAGACCTTTTAATTGAGAGAAAAAAGAATGATTTTTTTTTCCTTTCTTTGCAGAAGGAAGCAGTAAGAGAATCATATTATTTCAGGCTGATATGACTAGATATGAATTAGCCTTTTAAATGTTTCATATTTACACATTTAGTTTATACAAGGGTTATTCAGTCCATATTTTGGAGGAAGAAATTGGTTAAATGATATTAAGGTAATTTCTATGTTTGAAGCAATGTTCCTCCATTGCTGAAGCAAATGTCTGTCTCTCCTTTTTGTGGAAATGACATTTTTGTGCATGAAAATTAAACATCTTTCAAAAATTGTGCCATAAAACGTTTCTCTACACAGAGAAATTTCACATTTACTCTGACTACACCACTTTAATGGCAGAGGAAAGGACATTATCGCTATTTTGTTAACTCTGATATTGACAGGGATTTTCAGCTTTGCTTTCTTATTCTTCACAAGCTGTTCAAATTTCTAGTGTGGGGACTATTTCATTTGTACTGGTTGTTATTTGGTATGTCCTGAATCACTCTCAAAGAATTTTTTAAAAATTCTTGTATTTGATTTCATAATCTATGAGTAATGAGTCATTTCATTATCTCTTATGAGGTCTCAGACATTTGCACCTTTCCTCTCCTGTGGTTTGGTGTTCAAAGGAAGGGCAGACTTCTTGTCCGCCAGACATTTTACATGCTTTACAAGCTCTCTAGCCTTTTCACTGAGATAAATACAATACTTGCAGATTGATGTAGCATTTGGTTAAGGTATCACTTAGCTAAACAGTTAGGGAGTTTGGGATGTTGCAGATTGTACATCTTGAAGTTGTTACTTGAAGTTCAACTATGATTTCTTGCTCTTTTCAGCTCTTTTCAGTTACTCTGTCAATTTGTGTATTGTTATAGACAGTTTAGCAATAGTCTGCATGTTGTACACACAGTGTAATTTATTTGTGTAACGAAAATCACTAAATCTTTGCCGCAGATCTTTTGCCTTTTAAAATTTTTGCAGCCACCCTATTGCAAACTTACACTGCTCAACCAAAGAAACTTATAATGCTACGACATGACCCCTCAGCTTTGGGGTCCTAGAAATAGCTTTTTGATGCACTGTTTATTTATCCACTATTAATTTTTTTGTCATTAGAGGCATTTGAACTTCTTAGCCACTTACCATAAAGGAATCACTTAAGTAAGCAACTTCCAAATTCAGCAGTGCATTGACATGATGTTTTTAAGGTGAACTCATGGATGTATTTCACTTCTCGAAGCAAAGTCTCCTGTACAGACATTGCACTCACTCCCTACATCTCTTCTGGTTCCAGATCAGGACACTGTGTAAGAGGAGGCAGGGTAATTGGGCAAGGCTCATCCTGGGCTTATACAGGCAGCTCTAATTTATGCTAGAAATAATTTTTCATGCCTTCTGCCTGTGTCCTTCACCACCCATCCCACTCTTCCTCAGCCCTGCACTTCTTTCCTTCCACCCTCCCCACCTGCTCACCCCATGGCTCCCAAACAAGACACAGCCCTTGCGCCCATTTCCCTTTGTCCTCTGTTCCTCAACTGCATATTCTGCTTCTCTCTCCCACTTCCAAACCTCTACCTTTCAAGAAGATAAGTGTAATTCAGCCTTAAAGAGTGACGAATCTGACGTTCCTTCTAATTGCTCATTCTCTCCCATCTTCACCCAGATGGCAGGGAGTACATGGTGCAGCATCTTTTTTGGAGTAATTCTTTGTTTTGACAGGGGCCTTGTTTTTTAATGTATGTACTTCTGAAAGCACATGTTCCCAGAGGCAAGGCTTTAGAATAATGTTTTCCTTTTGAAAGATAGAGGCTGGCAAGATTAGAGTCACTTCTTGGTGCTTGTAGAAGTTCACTCCTTAGCCTCAAGCTGGCTCAAAACAGGTCACGCACAGGTAGGCTTCATTCCTGCTGTTAAGACATGCAGTTGTGCTTCAGGAACAGAGCTGTCAGCCATAGGCCTTATGCTTTAGACAAACATGTCAAAAAATACCTTTTACCTGCCCACTTCTTTTAAAGCAGGGGAAAATGAAATCAATGTTAAGAAGTCTGGACCCTTGAAGCTCTTCATCAACTGGGATGGTGCCAAGGGTCAAAAAGTTACTAAGACCCCAAACTAGTTCCCATTGCCAGTCTGACTTTTGACGTCAATATGGATTGAAAGAGTTCCTTAGAAGATAAAGCAGCTTTGCAGCTGATGGATAAGCTCTATGGCAAGCAGAAAAGATTGCTGTAATATTTTAAACAAAGTGTTTTCTATCTGCCCTCAGAAGTTGTAATTAACCTGAGTGAGGCCAGAGCTATATATTATGAAAAAGTAAAAAGTATCTGCGCTGTCTGTAGAAGAGGCAACTTGTGTTTTACAGGCAGCATAGCGTTTTAAAGTATACACTTTTAAGGCTTTCATTTTAAATGACAGTGGCATGATCTGTAACTGCAATATACTGCTGTAAACCATCTTTACCATACTATGTATTACCTCTGTGGCTGTTTGTTCGTCAGTGGGATCTGAAAGAATAATTCAGACAAATTTCATTTATTGTTGCTTCACACATCTTCACAATAATATGCTTAGCTAACAGGTTAACAAGTATGCCCTGCTCACTTTCTTTTTATTCAAAAAATTTGACAGGTCCTAGAAAGTGTCTTCCAAACCTCACAGTACTCTCCAGATCTTGCAGTAACAATAATACTCCCTTTCCCTTTTCAGTCTGTCTTTCTGTATTGCTCTCCTACTTTATTGTCACACTTGGCCTTTTTTATAACTCCTGGCAGGATGCTGCCTTCAATCCAGTCCCTCCAGCAATCATATTATCTGGATCTGATTTTATGTTATGTATATAATAATGTATTAAACAAGAATCTTAGCAGGAATAAATCATTCTAGCTTCATTGGTGCTGAATATCTGAACCAGAATGTGTGTAAAAGTTGAAATTACTTCCCACTCTCTATGGATGGAAATGCTGAAATTACAGGACTCTTAGTTTATATGGTATCTAAAGAAGATATAAAGGGAAGATAGGCATAACAGTAATGTAGAAAACTCAATAGGTTTTTCCCCTCTGTTTTTATTAATAATACTCTTTTGAAAATATGTTTTATATACCATTTTAAATGTGAGAAAGTTAGAAGGTATCATCCATAATTCTGCAAAGTTCTGAAGAATAATGAAATATATGATGTCTTCTTGTGGAGTTAAGTTCTCCTGTTGATTAGATAGTCTTCATAGAAATTAAGATGCAATCTAATGTGCAATAAGCACGGACTGTACTTTTTTATCTGAATTGTTTATCCTTCTGCTTTTGAAATTAGCTCTCTGAAATCCCAAACTATATTCATACATTCTACATAAATGTAATGTCAAAATGTAAATTTCTTCGTCTCTTATGTGTCTTGGGAGTATGAGAGTGCTACTGGAGCCAGACAGGTAACTCCTTAAATGACATAGGGTGGTTTTTGTGAAACTAATAAACATTCCAGAAAACAGGGTTTTCTGTGGTTCCTACTTATTCATGTTAATGTAGAATGTTAATGTAGATGAGCTATGTTTTGTTTCTGAATCACAGCAACTGCAAAAAATCCAAGAATGATCTAAATTTGTGTGACCTATCTAGTGACAGTGATTCTTTGTCTTTTTTTTTTTTTAATTGTGAAATATTCTGTTTTGTTTAAATGTTAGAAGATTCTGTTTACAAGTTTCAGTCATCCAGTCAAGGATGAAAATCCATATGGCTTCAAGGGCTGCTTGCACACCAGAATCAACAAGCATCAAGTATCAAGAATGAACAGTAAACACAGAGAGCATAACTAACTCTTTGAGTAAACTAGAAAGTGAATATTTGCATATAATGAATGCATTCAAAGATAACATATATATCAAAGAAAAAAATGGGTGTTGTAGTTTTTTGCATAGTTGTTTCCATAGTCTTAGTGATTACCTTGCACACCACCTCAAATTCCGCATTCACTGGAAACAAAACTTGAATTATAATCTTGCTTTTTGAATTTTCCCTGTATACCAAATGCTTTAAAAAGGATTTAAAATACTACAGTGCAGTAAAAACTTTGTCCCTGCTCATGAATTTTCTAGACTTGATATTTTTGTCTTTAAGTAAATCTGTCTAAATGTCACTTATGTGTCATAGGACACAGAACCTTAACTCCAAGGGCCAAGAGTCTAGATTTAGGCTATGGTGCAAGAGGCTCCATGGTACATCATCCCATGGTTCTTCTTTTCTAAGCATCCAGTCATGCTGGGAGTTGCTTCCTTTCCAGGTACATAGGACTCATTACTGTGGAAAAAAAAGGAATGGGAGGTTGTGGTGGTCATGGTGGTGGAAATGGGAGGTGCATGGGCTGGTCTCCCTCTGCTCAGGGAATCAGGAAGTTGGGAAGAACTATAAGGTCCTGTCAACCCCCAAATTATTTCTGAGCATATCAAGTGTAACTAGTCTGTTTGGATAGTTCTTCTGCCTTTCTGTCTGTACTCCACCACAGGGGAGTATTGACCTCCTTTTTACTCCAGCCTTTTACCCTAGCAAAGGAAGAAACTACTGTAGTAAGTTTTTTTTCATTGTACAGAAGAAAAACCTCAGATATCTTGTGTGACCCTAAATTTACCTAAAGCTTAGAAAATTCAGCCTCCTGTATCTCATTCTTAGTGTCTCTGAGTACCTGTTTTATTACACACACATGAAGACAGTGGGGAGCTTAACGAATTTTAAATAGAAAGAGAAGGATTTATTCCAAAGTATGACATTACTTTGTTTTATTTTGCAAAATGAAGAATTCATTATGAACTGATATTGGTGGACTCAGAGTCCAAAAATGTGTGTGACTTCAAAAATATCTGTAAGATTTATGGCAGTGGCTGTTATCAAAGTACGAGGCACGACAAATCCCACACAATGGAAAGGGTGATGACATGTTGTAGATCAGACGTGATCAGCTGAAAGAAATAACTGATGCCATTTCAGAATTGTCAGCTATTATCTTTGAGAATTTTTATCTTCCAAAATAAAGTGGAAATACTGCAGTACTGTGAGGAGGGAAATATAGGGGTAGAAGGGAGAGCCAACGTAAGAAATTTTAGATCAAACCACTAAACTTCAATCTCTAAAAATAATCAGACTATTTGCAAGCACCTGGAGGGTTGCAAAGAAATCTCTACCAGGCAACATGGATTTGTCAAAAACCAGCTAATCTCCTTTTGACAGATTAAGAGGCCTTGTTGTGAGTTACAAAGCCATAGAAGTCATTCATCCTGAATGTAGTAAGAGATATCTGCTGCTTTTGACATCTTCATAAATAAGCTAGGGAAATATAGTCTAGATGAAACTATTAGAAGGTAAATGTAAAAGTCATTGATTAGTTGTACTCAAAGGGATCTTATCTGATTTACTGTGAAAAAAAAATATGCAGTGCATTCTGGCAGGGTCATTTTTAGAACCATAAGAAAGACACAAATAACAGAATAAATACTATGCTTGTTAAGGGTATGAACACATTAGAGGACAGGACTTGAATTTTAAATATTCTTGGAAACTTGTAAGGAAAAAAATCGAGGATACTGGGTTAATGTAATACGGATAAGTGCAATCTTACTTTTAAGCAATGGTGATCTACTACACAAGTTCTTTTTGAAGAGCAAGTGGTAAGTTTTGTGGGAAACAACATGGAGTTTCTAGCTAGTCTGACTGTAAGTCAACAACATCATGCCATTGCAATAAGCAACACACACAACCAAAGGGATGTCTGTGACAGAAAGTTGTTTTCTTCTTTAGCGATTTTGGAGACATATCAGTAAGAATGGAGCATCCAGTTTGAGGCAGCGCACCACAGAGTGTGTGGGGGAGAGCAGAAAGAATAAACAGTGTGCAGACTTTGTGCAGAAAGAGCTGGAGTAATTTAACCAAGGAAAAAAAAAATTGAATGAGGAAACACGAGAGAGTTCTGAGCATGCAAAAGAGAGCTGCAAAACACAAGGAGCAACAGAACGATTTTGGTGGCTTCTTGAGTGCCCTGTTAGTGCTATTCGTCATGATGCTGGACAAGCATCTCTGCAGGAGACCTTTGCTCTTTGCAGTTTCTGAGTAGAAGTAGAATTTATGTTTTTGTTTTTAATAGCAAGTGCATATGCTCGTCTGTATGCTTTCTGGGTTACTCTTAGAATTTTGGGAGTTCAATTCTTGGATTAAGGAACAGTTTGCAAAACGCTGCTAGTTTCATCAAAGGGTAAGTGATATTTCCAGCTGATCTCCCATTACCCTCATAGTGTAGAAAAGCATCATTCTGAAGTGCTTGAAGAAGAGTGAAATACATTATTTTTTGTGGTTGTTTTTAATGAAGACCCATTGCAGAACTGTTGAATCATGTTCAGTTACAAAGTGAATAAATTATTTTATACATTGATGTTATATGTAGATTATAATGCTTCTGTTTTACAAAATAGCTGGTTTCAAAGGATGCTTAACTTTCTCAGTGTGAAAGCTTCTGATTTTTTTTTCTTTCACTCTTCATTTGGTTGGTGAAGCATAGACAGTCTAGCTGACAAGTTGCTGATGATATGTAGCAGGGAAAACATGTCCAAAAATCAGTAATTTAAATAAATAAATATTCCCTCTTGTGCTGGATCAGCTGAATTTTTTTTTTTTGGTCTGCATCTCTGGAGACTTGCCCAGCCTTTCAGCTACAAGCTGAGGATCTATGTTAGTGCTTTCGTTGATACTTGATATCAAGTAATTAAAAAAAAGTCCATGTCTGATTAAAGCTAAATATTTATACACACTGTTATGAGCAATAACAAGCTCAATGTCAGCTCTGATACCAATATGGATGCTCCGGTTACTTGACAATTCCAACAGGGAAACTAATCAATTTATATCTACTTTCTAATACAATGTTACTGCAACCCCATCTTTTACAGACATTTGGAAAGACTTTATGTCAAGTTTCTGATAAAGACTGGTAACAAGTGGTGAAAACAGACTTTAAATAGTATAGGAGGATCTTCTGCGTATAGTATTATACCACTTTGGATTTCAGTACTGGACAGGTTTTATTCCATCACCTACAGTGTCCACAGGACTTGTAGGAAGGACTTTGTTTTCTGAATGGGTCTCTGAGGAAGGCTACTCATGGCCATGCCTTACTCCATGGCACTGCTGCTGCTGCCACCATTGCTGATTTGGTGGAAGGTCTGATTACTAGTGTCAGTAGGGTGACTTCAGTCAAGGTGCTAGGTGAAAGACCTGAAAAAGGTGTGGAAACTTGGTACAAAGAAGTTTTAAGTAGCTCATTATGTTTCAGTGATTATCTCTAACATTGTATTATTTTGCTTGGATTTTAGTCTCAAAGGGTGACATAGAATTTATATATATATCTTCAAAAAATTATGATTTTCCTGCTGATCCCATTTCTAGCATGTGTTAAAGCAGTCTGATGCCTGCAGTAAGTTAAACTATTTGCATACAACCCTGTTGCTAGAGATTGATGGGACTTAAGGGGTTAAGGGTGTGTAGTAATTATATGGAAAGCATGTTAACTGGAGTGATGACAGAGTTCGTAATGGATAGCGGCCAATTGTTAGGATTAGCGAAGACCATGAAGGATTTCAAGGGGGGCAGAGGTAGAAAATCAACAAGCGATAGATGGATTTTTATGGTGAGATACATTATAAAAAGTGGTAGGAATTACTTAGACACTCTGTGGGGCTCAAGATTAAATGTAACAGCTCAGGAAAAAAATGGTGAGAGTTGGTGTGGATTAAGGATTGTAAACTTTTATTCCTTTGAGTTACAGTGAGAAGGGAAGCTAGATATCATGATGTTTAAGTAATACTATAATATGATATTACAGCCTCATGTGAATTATTGGTACATTCTTCTCAAACAGTTCTTACCCTTCCAGTGAAATATTGTACGTGCACAAGGGCATCATTGCCCCCCCTCCCATGGGGGCTGGTTGAGACACTGTTCTGTTTGGGAGTCAGGCTTTGAAGGAAGGACAGAGAAAGCAAGGAGCATGACAAAGCAAGTAAAAAGAATGTATGGCTTATAGGTGTACAACAAGAGCTCTAATTTTGCCTAATCTGACAACAAGGAAAATGGCTGCACACTTGAAAGTGGAAAAGGAGCTTTTATGATGCATGAGTTGCCTGTGCAGTTGATTGCCAGCTGCAGTGGGGACATACTGATCGTGGAGCATCCTGATCATTGAGGCTCAACATCCCTGGTGAGGCTTGCCCTGAGGATCTTCTGTACGCTAGTCTGTACTCTTAATTTGGCACACATCACTGCATATGCATGAACATCCCAGTTTGGTGGATGGGTGTGTAAAATTCCAGCTCAAACGGCAGGTCAGTTCGTCCTTCGTCCTGCCTTCCTGTCTCTCCCTCTTACTTTTTCCCTTCTGCCTTCTGTCTTTACATTTATTTTTGCCTAATGCCTAAAATCTCAGGTTACCAATTAATTTATGCCTTTTTGTTACTGCCTTCTCTTATTTATGCCTTCTTGTTATTTAAAAATAGATTTTCATTCTCCTGCTAGCCTGTGATGTCAAAGTAAATCATGTGATTGCCTCTGTAGCCTGCAATAAAGAACAGTTAACACTGCAGCCCTCCTACTGACTGCTGCTCTGGTCGCCTTGGAGTGCTCTTGTACATCGCCTTTGCAATACCTATGCTTTTGTAAGAATTTGGGATGCAAACATTTATCTCCTAGCTTATGTATAATGAGTTTCCTCCTCACAGAATCACAGAATCACAGAATGTTAAGGGTTGGAAGGGACCTCTGTGGGTCATCTAGTCCAGCCCCACTGCTGAAGCAGGGTCACCTACAGCAGGCTGCACAGGACCTTGTCCAGGCAGGTCTTGAAGATCTCCAGAGGAGGAGAATCCACAACCTCCCTGGGCAGCCCGTTCCAGTGCTCCGGTCACCCTCAGAGGGAAGAAGTACTCCCTCATGTCCAGACGGAACTTCCTGTATGTATCAGATCTGACTGGATATATAATTTTCTTTGGATTTTTACACTGAAGGTCTCCATGATTCAAAAATGTAATACTGCATTATTTTTTTCAACATATGTTGCACTACTTTTATCACATATTCTTGAAAAGACCTGGATCATAGACTCCAGGAAGTCACAGCAAAAGTAGTAAAACCAAGAAGGATCCTTATGAGCCAAAACCAACGCACATGTCAACTCCTTTTGTAGGAAATACTTTATATTGCACCATTTCCTGTCTAGCTTGACTATGGTTTCTGTTTAGGCTGTTAAGTGTAATATCTCAGTTGAAAAAAATCAATTCTGCTTGTACAGTGGCTTAGACTCAGCAGTTTATTCCTGCATTTAAACGACAGACCTACTGCATTGCACTTAATTCAACAGTGCCAAGTGCGTCAGCATAATGTGTCATTGTGGAGACACGTGGCAAGGGCTGGCACCAAAACGTGGCTTGTTTTCCTCCTCTGTGCTCCGATGAAGTGCGAGCCGCAGCTTATCGTCAGGCTGCCTGACACTGGTTCTTAGCTTGTATTCACCTGCCATAAAGATCTCTGCTGAAAGTTGCATTTTAGGCAAACAAGTAAGTATTAGTGGATCAGGCTGAAGAGGGAATGAGGAAAACTAAACATAGTATCTTCTTAGCTGTTAAATATTTCCTTTGACAACCTAATGTGTCTTCTTATTACATGATAGGTACATAGCGCTCCTATAGATCTAAGGCTGTGTTTTCATGTTTCTGGCTGAAATTGAAAGCTGAATCCTCCTCATTCTGTTACCAGCTTCAGACGGATATTTCAAACAGCAAATGCGTGGATGTCTAGCAACTAAAATATGTTTTTAGTATACCTAAATATTGTGCATCAGAGAATCAGACAAATCAAGTAAATAAATGACCAGGAGATCATTGTATTCCTTCTGCCAAAGGAAGTCTAGTCCATTTCTAATGATTCAGCTGCTGGATTTCTACTGTCTTCCTTTTGCAGATGGTAGTAATTTTTCTCTTATCTTTTTATTTTAAGTGGTAAATCATTGTCGTAGAAGCTATTAAAAACCCATTTATGTTGCAGTGCATGCTTTGTCTATTTTACTTCTCTGTTAGTAGTTTACTAAAATATGTGATCATTTTATGTACCATTGAGTTAAACTGCTTATTAGCATGGATGCCCCAAAACCCTCTAATCTGAGAGCTTTTCTCATTTTACCGAAACCTAAGAATTTGCAGTTGGCTGTATTTAAAGATTTGTAGTATAAGATAAGCATGTGATTGTATGCATAAAAAGTCATGTTTCCCTAACGTATTTGAGTAAATGTTTGCATAAGTAATTGCATTTGTAGCTGTTTAGTTTGTATGCACCTTTAGTTATCACAGGAGAGTTAACCCTGCTGGAAATCTTGGCCAACGTGATGGTCTTCAGCTTTCACGAGGCAGACTAACACAAACTTTCATAAGGCTGAGTGATAGTGTTCTAATTCGTCTTTTATTTTCCGGCTTAGTTTTCAGTGTTTTACTGAAATATTCTCTAGGACTTTTAAAGCCATTTCTAACAACAATTAAAACCTAACCTTTGTTTAAAAAGTGTGTGTACTGGTTTGGTTTGACAGTTGAACAAATGTTTGTGCCGGATATTGTTTTATCTGAAACATTTTGACCATCCATAAAACATAACTAAGTTTTACCCAATTTCTTTCTTTAAAGCTAGCACTTAACACTATAATACAGTACATCCCCATACATCCCCTCTATCTGTTTCCAATACAATTATATATAAAGCCTCAGCATTAAATTTTGAATTCTTTGATTTTGTTAAAAAGACTGACAGAGTTACAATGGAAAAAGTTTATGGGAATGCAATTCCTCTTCCCTTTAGAAAAGTAATTTTAAAATAGAAGTTACGTTATTTTCCACTTTTTGCTATTAGTAGATCTCCCGGGTACAGTTACCTTGGAAACATCATATTCTAAAGGAATAAGAATATATGGAACATTTTCTTGCACCCATTGCTAATGACTGGAAAAATGATGCTGCTGATAGCAGTGGAAAAACATTCAATTTAGCTGAAGCAGAAGGCTGACCTCTAAGACGAAGTTTGGAAAAAGGAGAGAAATCTGGGTTTGGAATGTCTGTAGTTGAGAAGGCTTGATCCTTGGTGCAACCTAAACCGGTGGTTTTGTGGAGAGGATTTTATGCATGTGTCATCACTTTACCAAGTATATAAAGATTATCTAAATTAGAGGATACTTGAATATTATATTTATATTAGAATATAATTACATAGTTAAGTTGCAAATAAATATGATGCTATATTCAGGTCTAAACTCAGTGTCTGATTATTATTTACAGATGTCATGATTACAACAAAGCTGGTATAAACATTGTAACAGTGTAAACATTCAGTCTTTCTGAATTATTAAAGCCATGGAAGCTTTAATGCTATTAATTACAGTTCCTTTAAACTTCTGAGAGCTGACACTGGCACATGCTTTGTTTTGCATGAACCCTGATGGGGAGAGCGATATCATGGTCAAGGCTGTTGAAAGGCCTCCTAGAAGGCTCCCTTCAGTATGCAGGGTGGGATTTTCTTAAACTCTAAATAGGCACTTGAATCTACACTGTACTTCAGATCTACAGAGGATCCAAATCTACACATGATCCCCTGAAAATCTTAGTCCTCATTCAACATTTTGGTGCTTTGAAATCTGTCTGTATGTTTACGAGAGCTGCATACAGGTAGTTCCTGTTGGAATGGGGATCCTCCAGATGGGACTGACCTGAAGGCGAGATTGTATGATCCACTGCGATCCTAGCAGTGACTGGAAGATACTTGGTAACAAGCAGAATAATCCTACCACCTGTGAGGCTGCTGAGTGTTGTTTATTCATTTACCTCCATTTCAGGAGGTAATACAATCTCCGTTTTGCAGTTTCTTTTACTGAGAGATTTCATTTTATCTTACATCACGTACTGTTCGCACTTTGTTAAAAGGAGGAACAGGGAAACTTAGCTTTTTACAGTCATCTGACTGTAAGACTTATTCCTTGTGACTGACAGTCTCTTAAAGCCAGTAGCAAAACAACCAGTCATGCAGGAGAACATCTAGTTTTCTGTATTTGTAACTCTCAGCAAACAAAGCCTTCAACAGCTCTCATGTACAGATGCACACAAAGAGACAGAGTATCTAGAAATGTAATATCTTTGGGCAAAAATCAATGGATCAATCTACATCCTCAGGTGAAATCGTCTTCAACTCATGCTACTAAGTCATGATACTGGTGACATAAGTATTATATAACAAATTAACAATGCAAATACATGCCAATGGCATTTCACATAAAATTAATCTATAATTGATTCTGGTACTATTTCTTTTCAAATTTGATTTTTCAGAGCTTTCAGAAAATAACAGAAGTTTGAATGAGACAGAAAAAAGTGTTCTCAGAGCTTCCAGCTGTGTATCCAGTCCTTTTTTTTGTACTAACTCACTTTACAATTGCTTTTCTTTTAATTTATAACTGATAACTTGTGGAGTATTGAAAACACCTGAGAACGGAGCAACTGCAATGCTGGTTTGTGGGAGGGAGGAGACATTCAACAGATACTTGATCAGACTTTTGCTCAGGATACAAAGGATCTCAAAAAGTGACAAAATACCAGTGCAAGGAAAAAAAAAAAAAAAGCCTAGAAGGGAAAGGAAACCTATTTAAAATTCCGTTAGAGGTTACAGGAAATACTGTGGAGATTGTACGCTAGAAGAGATAATTAAAATTTAATCTCTTATTAAGAAAGGGAAGAATAGTGTTAGACAGCGTGGTATTGTTGATTTTTTTCCCCAAAGACTCTTTTTACTGATACCTTTCTCAAGGGAAAGACACTTTACTTCTCTCAAATGCTGCATAGGAGTCAGCCAGGTCTTATTTATTCCAGGGTGCCAGAGGCACGTCTTTGACCATGTCTTGTCCTGTCAAGTTAGCCAGTTCTGTTAGTTTTAGGGAGGTGACATACCGCTGCGCATGAAAGATGACGGTCACAGCACTGTCAGGCAGGACATCAGTCGTGTGCTTGCTGGAAGAGCACAAATCAAACAATTTTTTTAGTATTACACCTTCAACTGACCCCTTGGAGAATGCAGTTTATATACTTCTCTCCAGCGATGCAGTGAGACCATGTATGTGGTTCAGGTAGGTCAGTATGGTGCTACGGCAGTCAATATAGCGAGGCAGTTTGATGAATGTCTGACCTAGCAGGGGTAAGTGTCTGAAGACTGCTCCTAAAGCATTACCTCATGCTCAGAGAAAAGGGACCCAGTCTGCTTTCACTTTAAAGAGACTTGAAAAAACAGAATGAAAGGCTGATGTGTCAAGTCATCAGTGAAGAGAAATATTTGCCTTGTTGACAGTCCAATCAGAGATTTGGAGTCATTATCAAGCTTGGTTGATAAGGAAGAGAACAAAAAGAAACAAACTCAAAGAAGAAATCCTGATTTAAAAAAATAAAAACCCACAACATTTTCCTGTACAGCTTTCTTTTGAAAAATATTCTATAATTTCCTCTGGAATGTGTCACATTGCTCTAAACAGATCTTGTCACTCTCTGAATTTTTAATTATACCTGGGTATTGTAGGGACTACAACTCAAGATTTAATTTTACATATAGACACCTTTGTTCAGGCAATAATGGTAAACAAAAGCAAAACACTACATACCAGTGGCAAAAGAACCTTTGGTAAGGTCTAGCTCTCCGACAGAGAAAGCTCAAAGAAATGAGCCCATGGGTTCCTTGTGCCTATGCATCTTTCATCAGTTAAATTTAATAGGCCCTGATGTGTTGTATCATTTATTTTCTATAGGTTGTCTTCTGCCATGAAACTTTTATGCTTTTATTGACTTGTTAGTTGATTTAGCCAAAAGACAAACAGATATTCAGGCTCTGATGCTAGCAGCACTTTGGCATTTAGTTCATGTGAGACACGTCTAAATGCTATATAAATAGATACAGTTTTCCATCATGCACATCCTTATTGTATGGTATGACTGCTGTCTTTGTGTGGTTCCTTTCTGGAACTGCTGGATAATACACATATTGCTCTTTAGTCTATTATCCAGCATTTTCTCAATCATCCTCTTAAGCATCCATTGTTTCAGTTGCAACAGTTACGCTTCATATTTTTCAGGCCAGATCGGTGTTGCATTAAAGTGCAGTCGGGAATCTTTATTGTGCTCCAGCCTCTTTCCTTCGGGAAAGCTCACTGCTGACAACACAAGTATTTGGGTATCACAATAGGCTTTGTGTGCATGTGGCTGACTGCAAAATGTGGGCAGGCAGTAGGCACTGGAAGAGGTAAAAGCTAGCTGACAGAGCGTAGGGTGGGTGTGCGGGACTGGCAGCTGGAAGAGAAAACCAGCTCCCTTCCCACACACACTTATACACATGGGACACCCTTCTCATTTGTGAATAGCTTCTGTTGGGAAGCAGGAATAGAGGCAAGTCTGAGATATTTATACCCTTAACAGCTTTGAAGGGTCACCCTGTTCAGCGCCAGTCAGAACTGCTCTGCCATGTCGGAGATCAGCAGATTGCGTCATGTTCTTAAAAGGTCTGCTGGCTGCGTATGAAAATGTCTAGTTGTGGTATTGTTGGGGAATTTCAACTTTAACTTTAATGATGCTACTTGTGCCTGTAAGTATCCATGGAAACAGTGCAGTAATTCATAAACCGTAGAGCTGTATAAAGTCTCACTACCACAGATATGTTTCAGCCAGAAAATCACGAAGACACTTTTCATGTCAATGTCGCACAGATAGAGTGCCTCTCTTAAGTCCATGATCTGAGCCCTGTCAGTGTATGGAGGATTATTCAGTATTTTGTGACTTAATAAACAGAGAAAACCAAACCAGAACCTCAAACCCCCCACTTTCCAAAGTAGATTAACATATCACAAAAAACAAACCTGAAGATGAATTTTCATGTGAACTGAGTATAAGGCTATAGTAAAACTGCTTTTAAAAGTCTTTTTTTTTAATTACTAGAGAGCATTGCAATAAATGGAAAGAGTAATATTCTGCTGGTACATGCCCAGTATATACTCTGTGTTTCTATTTAAGTTCTGTTAGCTAAGCATGAATGAACTCGAGTAAGATAACGCGGTAAAAAATGGTAATCTAAGCACTCCAGGGCTTGCTTTCTAGAACCAAGATTTTTGTATTTTTTTACATACCTGTGAATACATCAATTTACTCAAATGTCAAACAACTCTGTTGCTCGAGTAAGTGCAAAAAAAATTATTTCTGCTATAGTCTTGTAAAATGGAAATCATGGAACTGGTTTTCCAGACTTGGACTTTTCAAGGACTAGTTGTCTGTCTGTGGTCAAGCCAGTGAAGACCACATGTTCAGAAAGGCTGTTTCTCCTTTCTATTCTCATTCAAAACTAATAATTTGTGTTGCTGTGATCCTGACTGGGAGACCGTCGGGCGTTGAGGAGTTAGTGATGCCCGCAACAGTGGGCCGGTGTAGGTGCAGCCCTGCGCTGTGCTGTGCTGCACGCCCGGCGTGGCCCCCCAGCCAGAGGCGTGCTGTGTCTGGCCCTTGGCCGCAGGATGGACAGTCTGCAGGCAGCTCCCAACCAGTGCCGGCCATTGCGCCACCTGCGTGTCTTTGCCTTTATCTAAAAGTGCAGCACCAAGTTATCACATGAAACGCTTTTTGTTTGACAGTAGAAATGACAACTAGAATATTTTTCTCTTATGAAAATCCTGTAAAAGCTCAAAAGACCAAAATGAGGTTGCCTTTCCATGGATGGGATCTGCACAGCACGCTGTGCCCTGCTTGGAGATCTGCTCAGTGCTGCTCAGCTCAGAGTTTTCAGTGTGTGGATGGACGTAGGATTATCTATACTATCCTCTTTTTCTTTATAATGTTAGCTCCAATAAATGCCATTTTAAGGGGTACTTTACTAGAGCGCCTGAGTGCCTGTCTTAATGGGATCATAATGAGCAAGCATCTCCTGGTGTGAAACGTGTACGTAAGCTAGGTAATCAAATAAATCAGCTTTCTAAAATGCCAGAGGGATTAGATATAGCTCACAGGGAGAGCTGAGGCATAGCTCTGCACACATTGCCTTTTTTCTTTGAATCTGGAAGTTGAAATACTGAAATGCTATGTTGGTGTCTGATACTTTATTCTGACATTTCTGGCTTACTAGTAAATAACTTCTTACACAAACTTTCCTTCTGAAGAACGGCCCTGTATGCTAAACACATTTTTCAGATAACCTTCATTTCCAGTTACGAAGATAAGCTGCTTTTGAGATAGACCAGGTCAGAAAAGTTTTAGAGGAATTTTGAACAAGACGAGCAGCACCTTTTCTTGAGGCCTTTGTATCAAAAACAGCTTTTCCAAATCACTTTAAATGCGGGTAAAATAAATTTTGCTGTCACAGTTCAAGGAGGCAATATCTGATGCAGAAATAATCTTTTTAATTAGAGTTTTAAGAAGAAGGTATAGTTGAGTTTATAATGCAATACACGCTTCAATATTAGTGTTGGAAACTACTCCTATATCATCGTCATACAATTTTTATCAAACAGTGTTATACAGTAATTTCTTATTTCCAGTGAAATAGCAGGTTGGACTTTTCAGTCTTGCAACACCTTCAGTTTACTGGAGCACTGAAAGCTGGCATCTGAAAAATAGAAAGAAAAATTACAGCCTGACTGTTGCAACCACATTTAACAGCCAGTCCTCAAAGGCAGGGGACCAGACAAGTCAAACACAATCAGCAAGACCTTAGACCAAATGTGAAAATGCAATTCGCTTTGATGATAATAAGACAACACTTGCATATGTAGAGTACTGGATAGATTAGCAGAGTGATTGGCTCTGGATACTGGATTCTGAAGTACGGAGCCAGCACAAGCAGCGAGTTTTGCTGCAGACCTGCAGATGATCAGTTATGGGCCGCTTTCACAGACTGATACACAGTTCGAGATGTGATGAAGTTATCTGATCCCTGGACAGTTGCTGACAAAGGATTTCAGAGAAAATTCCTGATTTCCTTCACCATTCTTCAAATCATAAAGTCCCCTTCAGCTGGAGACTCCTGTTTTCTCTCATGCTTGCTCAGGATACACACCCTTCTGAGAGCCTGCTAATGACTTCATCAGCATAGATAAGCCTTGGGCATGGCTTCTGGTGTGCTCTAAAATCTGTGCCTTCGCAGCTCGCATTCAGATTGATCAGTAAGCAGCTGCATGTGTTCACAGTCCTAGCCCCGCTGGTTTCAACCCGTGCTTGTGCATTGTGCTTCCGAGGCTTCTGCTGTCATGCTGCAACTACTCACTCTACACACCAGCTTATTTTAGGGTCACTGGCAGTTCGCTTGACACAGAAACGATTTCTTAGATGTGTATGCATGTATCACTACCTTGACTACATGCTGTTAATATCTGTCTAATAATGGTAATGTTACTTACAAAGAAAGAACCTTGGTTACAATATGTTTTTTGATGCTGGATGATATTTTCAGTTTATTTTAGTATTTTTTTAGTGAAATTAGTTTGTTTTAATGACCAGGGAAATGTCTTAATGAAGGTGTAACGTCACTATCTAGAGGACTGTCATTTCGTAAGAGATGCAGGTTGGTAATCTTAGCAGAAAATACTGTGGCTAACTTGCCTTAATTTATTTTAATATGATTTTCCTGTTGTTTATACCAGTTCATATACAGAACTATTAGGTCATGTTTTTTATAAAATGAGTCTTTCCTTTATCTGTCTAGTATCTTAAGTACATGGCCATGTTACTGAAATTCTCTCACTTGCATTTGTAATATGCCTTTCTTGTCCACATATAATTCTTTTTGACTACAAAATTCTTCTGAATATTTCATCATTTGTAACCATTTCAGGTGCTTTTCTTCCATTTTAATTACTTCCCCATTCTCATGCCAGCATAAAACAGAATGACATTTTATAACTGAAGTTAGATTTTCTCAGGTGTTGCAGATAAAAAATAATCTTCAGAGAAAGTAACTTTTATTACTTACAAAGCAAGTAAAAATGTATTTATATCCATTAGTTTCTTTCTTCTCATATCAAATAGTTACCAGAAATCAAGACTTTTTAGTATTGTAACTACTTAACAACCTGATAGCAATAGTTTTCCATATCCATGTGAGGATGTAGCAAGAAAAGCACAGACACTGTGCTTAATTCAAAATTACTTAAAGGGGAAGTGGAAGAGTTTTTCTTCTATGTTGACATACAGATGTTCCTAGTAATTTTACTATGGTTTAAAATTCTGTCACTTCAACCTGGAGACTACCTTACAGCCTGTTATCATAAGCTTTTTTTTAAAGTCTTGGGAAAATATGCTTTACATATCTTCCCATCTTCTCCCAGGTAATTGTGGAACTGGGAACACTTGATCCCGGACAGGCTTTCTGCATGGAATACAACTGATATTCTCCCCAACTAGCTGAGCAAGGACTAAGTCTTTAAAAAGTGAAAGGTTGGAACTCCATAGAATATAAAGAGATGGGACACTTCACTATGGTTACATTTCACTTTTCTCCACTTTCTCAAACACAGCTGTAGAACTTTCTCCTGTCACAACTTTCAGGAATTTTTCTGAAGCTCTAACATAGTGAAAGTCATTTGTAACAATATTTTTACTCTGTTTATTTCTCCCTCTTTTAGTAATTCCCTGAAAAAAAATGTGAATACCTGGTTTTTGGATCGTGAGTACTGAGATGAGGTTTTGGATTTCTTCCAAATTGATGTCTAGTTGTTTATACTCTGAGTTACTGAGCTTATCTCACCTTTGTTATGTCTCTGATCATCTCCACTTGGTATTAACTTTCTCCCTAAGCACTGAAGAACAATCTTCTATGCTTTCAAATCTATTGCTAATTACTGTTGTTTCTGATTAGTTTTTGAATTCCTCAGAAATTCTATATTCTATCTTTGGTTTGCCTGTTTCTCTCTCTTCTACAATATAACAGGACTTACAGAGACATGCACACATACTGTTGCTCTTACAGGATAGTAATCCTAACCGTAATTAAGTCTCCTTAGATTCTGACAGTGTGATAATTTTCGACATTAGTCATGTGTCTTAAACTAATAAGAGTATAGCTAAGCTAACTGGTGAACTTGGATGTAAATATTCAACTATGCCTGTTTATGTTGTTATGAAAATGCATAGTGCTCTTCACAGAGTCTACACAGAAGATGAAATTAATTAATCTAATTTTACTGTTGATAGTTACAATATGAAAGCATTCACTGTCTGTTGTTCATTTCCATACATCTTCCTTTCCTCTGTCATCACTAAAGTCCATACAGGCAACTTCTATGGCATGTTTTTGAGAACTTAAATTCAGAAGAGCCTATTTTCAACTTCTGCACAAAATATGTCTTTTGTGTTGTCTTACATTTCCTCATTGGGACCTTTTGTACTGATGAGGTCAGTGCTTTGCTTTTTCCTTGTGTCCTTTTCTAATAATTCATGAATGCCTTCCAAGCCAAAGCCTGCCAGCTGCATAATTTTCCCAATTTGTGTTGTGCTGTATAATGTCGACCATAGAATTACGCGGATATTTCAAACTGGAAAGACCTTTCTATGTAACTTCCTGCAAAGCTGTAGTATGCATGTAGTTCTGTTTCGGGTAACAGACCACAGTACTGAGAATCCCTGGCTTAGGTAAGCTTCAAACCACAAAAAATGTACATATAGTGTATAGTCATCTGTCATATTAATAGTTTCCCACCCAGCATGATCTGAGAATCTTTGCCAGATACACTTTCTTACGGGTCATGTTATGCCTGGTTCCCATTATGCCTGGTTCCCGTTGCTCCTTAAGTCAATCCCTGTCCTCTAACTTCCCCAGAAATATTCTCAAATCCTTTACAAAATCAAGAGGTTCAAGCTTTTCTCTTGCCATATTTGCAGTTTTTATTGGTTTTGTCAGTGTAAACAAGAAGACAATCAGTACTGATATTCAAGTTACTGTCATCTTGATCCAGGTCACTTAGTCTCCAACTTTATTCAGACTAAACAACTGACCTGAAATTGTGATCTCTCTTTCTCTCCCCGTCCCAGTCTCTTTTTTGAATGAATTCAGAGGAAAATAGCAAGGCTAGAAATAGGTGAGTAATTATTTCAAATGGACCTGTAACCTGCTAGATACGATATATTAGCGGCAATGTAATTGAATGGTAATTCAAGCGATGTGATAAACAAAGCCACACCAAGCAAACAAGTCTAATGAGTAATGCTCAGGCCATCAGTCTAAAAAAAATTAGGGTCCTTTGTAGTCATGCAGAATCCATTCTTTGAAATGAATCAGTCTGAGTTATGGACTTTGCCTCTAAGGGAAATATAAAGAACAAATCAGTATAATTTATCAATTGTAAACAGCTGAATTTGTATCACTGGCAATAAAAAAACACAAGCTTCATTTTCCCAGTCTCACATACAGCAACTTGTTCAGTGATTCTTCACCCAAAATCCCTCAACAATAACTGTCAAACCAGCTTATCAATATCTGGTTAACAGCTTTAATTTGGTTTACTGACTTGTTGTATCTCTGTAGGCTTCCTTATCCCTTACACCAACTCACATTTATCTCACATTTCTGCTTCTATAATTATTAGTACTGTGACTATTATACAACCTTTGCTACTCTAAAGGGTACCCTTCATCTTTCATTTCTTAATGTACTGTTTAGGTTGGGTTACAGTGAGCTGGAGAAATTAAACCATAAAAATCAAATACATTGTTAAAATATTGCAGAAGGGTCAATGGATCAGCCTGTTTACTCTGTAGAGGCTACGGAAATATCATTCTGGAGGAGCATTTGTTTTCAGTCTAGGTTCAGGGACAGATAACACTGTTGTCTTAGAAACTTGCAGTTCAGCATTCTCCAGCTCTGTTTTTCAACAGACGTGGAAAAACAACAGAAATTTACATTTTAGGAAAGGTGTTCACAGGAACCACACACTTTAAGTTTCAAAAGAATTTTCTTTACTGCATTATGTTCATTACTGTTGCAGTGCTTTCCTTTGCAGTTTTTCTCTCTGAATCTGTGATTTGCCCGTTGAATAGTGTTTGTTGGAGGTGTTGCAAGGATAGGCACTAGCAACCCGTTAGGAAAGCCAGCATTAGACATCTAAAAAAATCTGTGCTTACCATCTATTTTTATTAGAAGAAAGTAAAGAACCAGTTCACTCACATTCCCACTTCCAAATATTTACTGAGATTAAAAAAAGAAAAACAAGTGACATACATTAGGGCTCTTGCAAAGACAAAACTTTTTGATACTTCTGTTACAAGCGATAAAGAAACTTGCTTTTGTTATATGTGACAAAAATGCTTGGGGTGGCAGAGGAAGTAGGGAGAAAGAAGCTTTTATTAAAAGACCCAAGGCTTAAATCCCTAAGCCCTTTTGGAGGTGATGCACGGGTGTGTACACTGTCTGCACCACGGCGTGATTCATCAGCAGCTCAGGCTGAGAATGACTTCCAGATACCTCAGCCAGGGATTTTCAGAGAATAGTAGGAGTGGGAGTCTGGTATTTCTCAACAGACAACTGCTAATGAGACAAACTGAAGTTGACAGATGGTCATGATGTGGTCCTCATGTGACGTATCACATCTCTGATCCGCAACATTTCAATGCTGACAATACCATATATATAAGCATAGCTGCTCTCTTCTACTGGAAGCAATAAAGCTTATTGCTGTGAAAGTACTTATCAGGTCCAGTCAAATTTCATCTTCGAGATGTGTTAAGGTCACAGTCTCTCCACCCCTGCTTTCTGAGGCTCAGTGGGTTTGAAGGAGCTATCAAAGCCAGGAAACAACCCCTCTCCTTTCTCTTCTGACTCTTCGGGTTGGAGAACACTTTCATTAATGTAGCTTCTAAATTTTCCGAGTAGTCACTCCCACTTCTAGGTCGGTGAACCTAAATGTGATATTTTGTCACTAAATCTTAAAAAAAGCCCCGGAAATACCAGCAATAAGCCATCGGGAGTTACCCACCCAATCACAGCATGGGTCCAAGTCAGCTTTGTATACTGTTGGATGCCATCCGAGTATCATCACCGTCACAGACAACGACCTTTCATATACATTACCATGGGTTTGAAATCAGCAGCACTGACATCTTGTGCCCAGTGTCAAACAAGCTGAATTGAGATCAGTGGAGGAATAAAGTTGGTTGAATCCTTTGTAGTGCGAGGAGAAGTGATGGCCGCACAATTAAGCTGGAAGTAGCAGCTTTTGGGTGTCCCTGTTAACATTACTGCGTCTGCCTGGTGCAGTGCGCTGCTGACCGAGTCCTGGGTGTGGGCATGGAGTGGAGGAGAGCAGGAGGAGCTGCGTTCATATTTCTTTTACAATTCCACTGGTGGTTTGCTCAAAAGGCAGGATCCACAAATAGCATTAACTGATATAATCGCGCTGGTGAGAGGCATGCAAACACAGTTCAATAGAGCTGAAAGCCTGACACAATTTGTCCATAATTTCTTATCTACCTAAGCTGTTTTACATAGCTACACTTAAGAAGCAGTGGCCTTAGGCTGTAGTACTGTAGAAATCTGTGTTTTCTGTGGAGTTGTGTCTGTGTAGGGAAACGTTGTGCCCCTTTTCAAAAAGGGTAGAAAGGAAGACTCTGGGAACTACCGACCTGTCAGCCTCACCTCTGTGCCTGGGAAGATCGTGGAACAGATCCTCCTAGAAGATATGCTAAGGCACATGGAGGCCAGGGAGGTGATTCGAGACAGCCAGCATGGCTTCACCAA
>Ga0065711_1000837_pt1 | contig 54023 bp, 21 predicted proteins | sample Hoacrofraction12_FD_59098 | JGI IMG/M metagenome (GOLD analysis project Ga0065711, IMG submission 59098) | Hoatzin crop microbial communities from Cojedes, Venezuela - Epithelial fraction 12 v2 (version 2) | ecosystem: Host-associated > Birds > Digestive system > Esophagus > Crop | place...
GCCCTGGGATGGGGTTTGCGCTCCTGGCTGCCAGGGACCATTGCTGACTCGTATTGAGCCTGCTGCTGGCCAGCACCCGCAGGTCCCTCTCTGCAGAGCTGCTCCCCAGACACTCCTCTCCCCAGTTATACCTGTGTCTCCATCCCAGGTGCGGAATTCATCTCTTGGACTTGTTAAATTTCATTCTATTAATCATAGCCCAATGGTTCGATCTGTTTAGATTTCTCTGTAAGGCCTCTTGTCCCTCGAGAGAGTCAGCAGCACTTCCCAGCTAGGGAGCCCGTGTCCTGCTCCAGGGTGCATCCCATGCAAAACAGTGAAGTTGGGCAATCTCGGTACTGCGGTCTGCAGACATCCCTAGGGTAACTTTTAAACGAGGTAGCTGCAGTACCAGTGCAGCATAGCTCCACCTATATGGCTGTGCACTCAGTCCAAGATGTTACGTTCAGTTTGCAGTTCCAGTCCTTAAAGTGACTGTGTTGGAAGAGATTTTAGCCTTGTTTGGCTAATAGCCTTTCCTTCCATTGCCTGCATATATGGTACTGGTTGAAGATGCTCATACATAGACTCCTACAGCTTTTTCATCATTTTAATTTGCCACAGTACAGCTTTCCCAAAAGTAGCAATGCTAATTTGAAAGTATGATAGCTGACAGACAAACTGCTACGTTGTCAGATTGTCTGCACACACTTTTTAATTAATGTTTTCTTACTGGAATGGAGAGGGATAGAAACAGATTTTAGAGAGAAGGAAACAATTTGCTGGGGGAATAGAATTCAAAATTTGGATGACAGACAGAAAAGTACTATCAGCAGATGGTCAAATCTTAGGAGGAACTCCAAAGCAAAACATAAATCTTTTGGTTTATAGACTGTCAGGGGAGAATTGCCTGCACAGAGATGCACACAACCTGGGAATCAATCAGGAGGAGGCAAAGCTCTGCGTGCAGACAGCACCAAGGCATCCTTGGAACAGCCGTGATGGGTGGATATAGGAAGACAGGCAGGGAACCTAAGGATGGGAGTTTCCCTTTACATGAAGAAGGAGTCTGAGTGGACGTGTTGCTTGTGGATTAGGATCACAGGAGGGGCTGGTGTGGGTGACATGAGTGTATGTTAGAGATGATTTGGTTAGTATGAGGAAGAGGACAACTTAAGCAACTCAGAGACCCTTATTTTTAGGGGAGACTTTAGTCTCTCTGACACTTGCTGGAAAGGCAACGTGTACAAGCAACCCAGGAGGTTTCTGAGACTGTCAAGAAACTCTAATGTAGGTGCAACATTACCTGGGTTATGCTGTCCTTACTAATAAGGAACTGGCCAAGGACGTAATAATCAATGGCAGCCTTAGCTTGTAGCAGCTGTGATTTACTGGAGCTCAATATCCTGAGGGGAGTGAGGAAGGCAAGTAGCGTAGTATTCATCCTGGCTTTTGACAGAGCAAACTTTGTTTTTTTTCAGGGAACTGGTAAATGGGATGCTTTTGGAGGCAGCGTGGTTATGCCAAGGGTAAATCATACTTGACTAACCTGATCACCATCTATGATGAGATTACGAGATCTGTGGATGAGGGCAAACAAGTGGATTTTGACTACCTTGACTGCAGCAAGGCTTTTGATGCTGTCTCCTGCAGTATTCTTGTATACAAATTAGGATCTTATGGTCTGGTTGGTTGGAAGCTTGGGTTCCAGAGTGTAGTTAATGTTAGTCATACTCTGGATGCCAGTTACAAGCACCTTTTCTCAGGGCCCTCTCCTGGGATCTGTCCCATTTTATATCGTTATCAGTAACTGAAGGAGGAAAGGGTACGTTATGGTGAGACAGAGTGCACCCTCCTAAGGTCTGTGGATGACACCAACTGGAGCAAGCATAGCTGATACACTTCAGGGCAGGGTTGCCATTCAGAGAGGCCTAGGTGCACTGGAGAAATGGACTGACAGGAATCTGATGAAATTCAGTGAAGACAAATATGAAGTCTAACTTCGGACAGAGGAGCTCCTTGCTGTAATAGAAGCTGGTGCTGGCTGGTTGGGGAGCAGCTCTGCAGAAAAGGACTTGGGCATCCTGGTAGACAGTAAGCTGAACAGTACTGAAGCCAGTATTGTCCCCAGCTAGCAATGCATGGTGACAGTATCCTGGGCTCTATGGAGAGGAGCATGGCCAATAAATTGAGCAAAGTGGTTATCCTCCTCTATTTGGTGCTTGTTAAACCACATGTGGAATATTGTGTTTAGTCTTGGGGAAAAAAGAAGAAAAATGCAAGAAAGATGTTAATAAACTTGGTTGAGTCTAGCAGTGGGCTGCCAAGATGGGCTGGAACATGGGCCCTATGGGTTGGACTAGACGGCCATTCCAACCTGGATAATTCTGTCATTCTAGGAGGAAAAGAAAGTAACCAGTGCCAGCCAGCATTAAGAAAACAAAGAAAATGAAAAAAAGAAAAACAACCACCCCCAAACCTGCTTCCGTTCAGACTTTTTTGTCAAACTCAAATAATAGTTTAGTGGAATATGTTGTATGTTTGTAGCATACAAATACATCATGCTTTTACCACTTAAATGTTTTGTTAAAGTTATCAATTTACGCAAACTATTACTTGGTGATGGAGGGCGGGAGGCACATAGAGAGAAACACATGCGTTCCCTTTTTTAGAAACCGTGAAGTTAATTCCCCGCATTCCAGTGGGGAATGTGCAGATGTCAAAAATATCAAAAAAATGTCAAAACCTTGAATGTTGCTGTAAAATTGAGTTATTGCTCTTCAGTTTCCAGTTTTTGTATTTAGGCTTGATAAGGAGACTACTATTCCTCTGCCATTAATCTTTTTAGTATTGTTATAGGAGTTCTGTTTTCCCTGATGATATCCAAGGGGATGAGATCAGAAGGTGAAACACTGCTCTTGAGTCAATATTGAACGAAAGAAGATGAAATCCCAAAGAAATAGATGTTAAAATTGAGGATCCCGGGGACGGATGGGGAGGAGCAGGAGGGGGATTTCTTGGAAGACATCCTATAACACTCAAAAACAGTGTGAGAGACGGAGTGGGAGGCTTCACAAGTTTTTGTGATTTCTTTAGAAATGAAATGTAAATCAGTGTTTCTTTTTCATTTGTTGAGAAATTACAATTTATCTGTGTAGATTGTGTCTGTGGTAAAGTTCACCTGTCTTTCAAGATAAAATAACTCCTTTGTGGGATGAAATTTTCCAGATATTAGCTTTCTCAATCTGTTCTTAACATCTATCCTTCAAATACAGACAATTAATAACTTGCATTATATTCTGTATGTTCATTTTTTATAAGCATGGGCATGTCAGGAGAAAGAATGTATTCCTGTAATGAACTTCACCAACTCTTGTTCTTTCAAGGAATAAATTATAATTAAAAAATTTTCCTTTAGAGAGACTGCAGTTTTCAATGTTCAGTTCAGCTACCCATGTGTAAAGGAGCATCTGTTCTCTAGACTTTCACTTGGAATATTGAATTCTGGGTGCTTCAAGCATTACTGCTGTATTGAAATAACTAGAAATCGAGAGTCAGATATAAAATAGAAGATGCAAAAATTTGATTAATTTTCTGTTTTTCTGTGTGGTTCTGTTCCTTTAAGGTTTGGTTTTTAAAACTGTTGCCCATTATCAGGAGAAGTTAAGTATATTTTACATACGTGACTTTTTTTGTAACTGCATGCATCCCAGAATCTGGACTTTTAGTATCAGTTACAAACATTGGTAATGTCGTAAAAGTTTGGCTTCTAAATCCATGTCTTTGTGCCACTTTGTTTTCAGAGGAGCTAACTACGTTCTTGTATTTGCGAAATATTTTGTAAGGTAGTCATGAGCAAAAATAAGCAGCAGTCACTCAGATTTCAGGTTTTAGACTACATTTACCTATTTAGCTACATTTGGGAGACATTTTTAATGAAAATTATATTTCCCAGTTCTTTAACTCTTCCCACACACTGTTTTTACATATCAAAAATGTTTCCATGTGACCTCTAATCTATCTGATATAATGAAAATGTGACTTACTAATATATCTGTGATAAATCTGGAATTATGAAGGAGCACATACATAACTATATATTCATTTATGCCTTTTATACTAATGCTGGATTTGACTCTGCTGCATTGTCTATTTAATATTCCTTTGGAAAAAAAGTAAGCAAACTATTTATTTAGAATAATGTGCCATATTTTCTGTCTGGGTATACACCTTCTGATATCTATTTCTATCTAGGATAGCTCATGCTTTCTGAAGACCAGATTAAGTACAAATCCTGAGGCCATTACTTTAAATAGCACGTCAAATCAACATCTTTGTAGTGTGCTATACCTCCTGCTTCAGGATTTGATTACAAGGATAACCTCTATCTTGCTTTTATTAGCAGATGTGAAGCCTTTTTGTCAGGAATACTGGTATAGTCAGTTACAGGGTGCTTTTTGTTTGGTTTCCCCCAGAAATTCCATTGCTTTAAGTTTGAATATATTCATAAATAAGATAATAATAAGTGTAATTCTGCCTGCCAGTGATGTTTGCCTGACATGGCTATCTCAACTGGTTTAGCGTGTGTGGTCTTTTGCATTGCCACTGGGCAAAGCTGTAGGAGCTGAAGACTTCTAGTATTGCTCCCTTTTCCATGTATTCCCTGCAGTTACTATTTGAATACTATTTTTTTAAATGGAGAACGTCATGAAATGTTGCTGTTCATATAAGGAATGTCCAGGTGCTCTCCAAAACTGCCTTCAAGTGTCTTTAGCCCTAAGAAAGGTGCTGAGTTTGAGTCTGTGGGCAGAATAGGTAGGCTCAAAGAGCATTGTTGTATAGGATGTCAGTGCTGGGAGATTTTCATGCCCATGCCGTTTGGTCTTAAAGACTGTTGAGGGGAGTTTGAGGTGTCTCGTGTAAGGAATGCTCTGAGGGAATGTTGGAATTCGGTTCAGGAAGCCAACCACATATGGTTTCAGAGAACAGGGATCTGTCCTTAAATGACAAGTATTTGTTCAAAATCTGAAAAAGGCTAAAAATGGAAAAGATGCATCTGTACACCTTACAGGGAAAGTATTTTCTGTTCTATCTGTAAGCTACAGCCTGCCATGGCTTAGTGCAGGCTTTACTGAAAGAAGGTCAAAATAAGCCTTACAAGAATTTCATTTCACAGAAAAGACACAGTTTTACGTTCAGTTTAACAATGTGTGCTTTCTTGGCAGGGCTAGTTACCTTCCAAAAATTGGATTGTCCGGTTCTGATTCGTACCTTCCACGTGTGTGCTCCATGTTGCTTGTGGGTAGAATAGCAAGATAATGCATCTTTCATTTAAATTACAGCAGCCTGGCATTTGAACTGAATCAATCTGCCAGTTCGTGTTGTCCAGCCTCCCTTAGCTGATGTGGCAGAATAACACGATACCGAAGGTGACTTGGAAGTTTTCATGCAAAGCCAGCAAACATGTACTGATCTGTGCATCATCTGGCAAGTAGCTGTGCACTCTGCTGCTGCTGTATATGCCAAGGGGGACAAGAGTATGATGGTCAGACTGGTGCTTGAACCCAAAATGTTAAGTACTGTTCCTGCATGTGGTCCAGACCTGACAGTGCCTATTGACTGTAGCCTTGTGGCAGGGTCCCAAACTCGGTGCTGAGTTTGTGTCCCTTAATTATCAGCAGGAGTTAAGTGCTCTTTTGTGTTTAAAGTAAATAGCTGATAAAATCTCCTGACTAGCACGTGCTTTTCAAGCATGAAAAATACCAGTGCGTACATCGGATTGGCAGTGACTGCTTCACACTGTGTTGGAACAGAATGTAACCTTGAAAGTGGACCCCATTAAACAGTATTCTGATCACTCACATAGTGATATCGGAGAAACCACAGAACTTGGGCAGTGACTATATATATTCTGCTGTTTGCGACTAACTGGTGACTTTTTATCTAAATGAATATACTTTACCCAGTGTGTCACTTTAGCTAATGCTTCTGATTCTTATGTAACCAATTCTCCGTCTTTCATCTGTTGCTGAAGAAGTCTTGTTCAAATGACAGTAAAATTATACTGAGATACCTGTACGCCAGAGGATGGAAAATAGCTGTAGTTATGTGTTTAACTGTAAAACCAAAACATAGATAAGGGAATACTTTTAATATCTATTACTTAATATACTTTAATAGCTCTAGAGATACTCAGAACCCACCTGGATACGGCCCTGTGCAGCCTGCTCTAAGTGAACCTGGTTTAACAGGGGGCTTATACTAGATGATCTCCAGAGGTCCCTTCCAACCCCTGCCACTCTGTGGTTCTGTGAATCTGATATTTTTTTCTACTCTTTTAAAATGCTATAATTCATAGTTGTACAGAAAAGAGGCTTTACTAATAAAAACATGTAAGAGTGTTGGCCTTTCATAAGGCAGAATCAGTCTGTTAAGTCACAGCTTCTCAGTCTGTTGCACACCATTCAGGTGTCGCTCACAAATCGGAAATGAATAGTTAAAACTGAGGCCAACAGAAGCATTTGATGTTGCCCAAAGACCAGCATAAGCTGAAGACCACTGGCGTGGGTAGAAACAAAGTCTGTAGGAGAAGTTATCAGGCATAATATTTTTAAAGCATTTCAGAATTAGAAAAATTTTGGTTTAAAATCCAGGTGTTTAACAATCAAAATGTTCAGTGCTTACCAGTGATCTTTCTAACTGACAGAACAAATAGTTAATTTTCTTCTTGACGATGCATTATGGAGAATATGTATTTGTTGAACACAGATTTTATTTCTATTTTCTTACATTTATATCAAAGTGTTCTGCTACAGTAGTGGAGAAGATATCACTAAGAACATCACTTTGGTATAGTCAGTATGGACCTGAGAGAGGATGAGAAGTATGAGGTAGTTCCGACAACGTGCAGCTACTGAGAGGAAAATTAACCCTATACCAGCAGGAACCAGGACAGTGTGAGAGAGTCAAATAACATTTTCCTATGGAAAGACCAATATGTACTTGGCTTTCTATCTGGACGGCTCTGGTTGGATTATTTTTGATACTTTGCTTGAAATGCTTGCAGTAGAAGAGGCTGAGTCAGTGATTTGTAAAGTCTTTCAGCATTAATGCTTTTCTGTTTAATCCAGCAGAAAGTTTAGAATGTAGCTGGTCAGGGAGCTTGAGGTAGCTACATTTTAACAAGCCCTTGCCTGTGAGGGAGTATTGAGCAAAAAACCCATTTCCTCAAAATTTATCTGGTAAATACCTTGCGAAGCACAACAGAAAATTGATATAGATGAATAGAGTTATTAGACTAAACTGTAGCACCCTGAAGCTGCTTGGCTTTCCTGTGATTTGACCTGCGTGGGGAGTCACCATGTTGTAAATTGTATGCATTGTCTTCTAATTTCATTGATCTGTTTTCACTTTCCAGGGAGTCCGTGTGCCAGGCGTTACTTGGGGAGGCATTAGGAGTTAATCAAGACTTTGAAAATGTTTGCGCCATATATATCTCATGTACATGGGATTTCCTAAGGAAACAAAGACTTTATCTAGGAGATCTTTGTGGACCATAGCAGAGAGCAAACTCTAGTCCTGAGGACGCCTGGGTCTGAGTCGACCCTTGTTAATGCTGCCCGGAGCAGGCTGACCACATAACCTTGGCGTAGCAGTTTATATGGGACCTTCCTGGTTCCCACAGAACGTCTGTAAGGCGTGAATACTTCTTGTGTTGTTTTGGAGGGTCCCTCCGGTTCAGAGGGATTTTTGTTATTTTTTGAGTATACTTTGTTTCTTAAATAGACAAAGGGTGTGTTTCGGCCCCCTGGAAAGGTGCCTGCAGAGGGGAGAGCGGTGGGTGCCCATTGCGTACTCTGGGAGGTGACAAAAGGGCTTTGTCGGTGCCAGGCCAGCTGGGATATGCTGGAGACGAACTCGTGGCTGTTCGTGTTTTTGCTGTTAGAAGCAGGCCCTGGAGTGAACCATCGTGTCAGCTGTGTCTGGGTTTCCTCACACGTTCATTTTGGATGAGGAAGAGACCAACAGGCCTGAGCTGACAACATAGAAACACCCTTGCCTTGGAGTCGTACAGCTGGTCTGACAAGAAAATGATAGCATGCACTTTGTCTAGATTGTAGTGTTTGCATAATGATGAAAAAACGTTTTATGAACGTATGCTGTGGGGTAAACTAAGGAAGGACTGCAGGCGACGTGATGTAAACATCTGAAAAAAACTGGAATTAAGAATTAATCACACAAACCTGCTGCGAGAGGCAAAAATGTTTAGAGAAGTCAACAAAAGCTGTTATGAGCATTGGTCAGATCACCTAAAAATCACCAGACTGCTTTAATAAGGAGCTGAAATGTAACCAAGAATTTGAGAAAAAGACTCTGGGTAGGAAAAATACTGTCTTTGTGTTTTAGCAGAATGACTAATACGGTAGTTAGGTCAATAGGTTTTGAAAGCAAATTAGCATGTTTGAAATGAAAAATATAGCAGCAGTGGGACAAACACTGGCTGCCAGGTAACTAATTTTCAAAGTACAATAATGCTCACCATGGAAGAGCAAAAGAAAGTCAAGTATAACAAAAGGAAACTGAGTTTTAAGGCTTTGGGAGGGTGAAAGACTTAAAAAGCTCAACGTGATATTTAGGGCTAGTAGAACTACAGATACTACAGATTCAGCAGGAACTGGAACATACTGCACACAGTGATGTATAGATGCAATACTTAAGCTAGGAGGCGAAATCCTGTAATCCTCACTAAACAAAAATCCCATTGAAGTCGGTAGCAGCTTTGGGTGAACAAGGAATGTATAACTGGGCAATTAGAGACCAACTTGCAGCCTGACCTTGACTGGGCCTTTGTGCCTGTGATTAGCTGTGCCCATAGCATCTGGGCACATTTGTTCAAAGGCACAGTCAATGTTAATGACATCTCAAAAAAGAAAATACGATCATGCCACAGTTAAAGTTCTAATTGAGAAATGTGAATAATTGCAGAGAGACATGTTAAGGCTACACTTCTAAAATCTGAGTCTTTTGGAACAGCAAAATTCTGCATTCTTGTTTCTTTCCTTCTGAGGGAAAACAGGAATTTAATAGATACCTTTCTAGTTTTGTCCCTAATAATTTAGGATAACGGTAAGTGACTCGTCAGAAATGTAAGAGAGTATGGGAGATTATTGTGTGGGATGTCAGAAATAACCTCCAGGTAATTTAATAAAAATATCTAACAGCATCTGCCATACATGTTTGTGAAACTACATTAATAATTGCTCTTCAAATCATTTTAAAACTATTTCTGTATGAAACAAAATGTTCTTAGAGTTAATTCATTTACATTTTATCCCTCTTTTGCGATCCTAGTTCAAATAATATTGAAAATAATCAAAACGCTTCCTTTTGGAACAGAATTTAATTCGGCATACCAGGAACGTCATTCTCACTGCCAGCTACTCTGGTGGGATGTGTTCCCTGTGTCTCAGTCTGCTTTGTTTGAAAAGAGCTGCTGTCTCAAAGCGCTGAGGAAATTGCAGTTCTCAGTAAAAGAAACGCTAGAAACATGCGCAAGAACAGACAGAAATTGTTTCATGGTCTGGTGCAGTAAATGGTAACCTCAGTCACTACAATGGGCTCTTGGTGTTAACAAGTGTGTGTCCAAAATTCCAATTTCCAGGACTGCAGTCCTGCAAAGACATGTGTGCTTCATGGTGCTGACAATAAGCCGCTGGGGAAAAAAGTCAAAGGAACCCTTCTACTACATTAATTTTGTGTGCACTAACTCCATCATGGTTTTATATGCAAATCATGATAAATAATCTCTGCAGACTGACTTCTGGAAGTGGTTTCATATGCTTGAAAAGGCGCTTCCTTAAGGGTTGCTGGTAGTGCTAGAGATTTGGAAATTTCTCTTCTGTATAAATTATTTTGCTTTGACACTTTCTTCTGCTAAAATCTCAAAAAACTCCGGAACCTTTTATTTTGAGGAAACTGACGTATGATAGGATCTGTTTTATTCGGAAGGTCTAGAGCCCTTTCATTTAGTTGTTCCTTCCATTTGTATTATGTTTTTGTTGGAAAAGACCTTTCAGGTCATTGACCGTTAGATTATCGAGTCCAACCATTAAATCTGTCATCCTGAAATGAGTGCCTCTGCATCTGAAGAATAAATCTTGGGGTGCTCTGCGCCGGAGACTGGGTGTTAGGTTGCAGTACCCTGGTACTAACCGACTTCTGCTCCCTTACTTCTTTCCTCCTCCACTCCCATTTTCACCTCACAAGCCTGATACGTGGGTTTGTTTACGTGAAGTTCTTCTGTTCAAGACTCTGTGACAAGGTGAATACAAAATGCAGTGATATAGCACCATTTTTTTTCATAAAATGATTGTTTACTTCTAGGACTGGTTAAAAAGCTTAACAGGGGAAAATATTTCAATATAACAGTAAGGTTTATGTGTATGCTTAGCTTAATTTTAAACATCTTCCTTGCATCTTTCCACAGACTTTGTATAACTAGAACCTCTGTTCCCCTTTCTTCTGCTCTCTGTATGCCTCCTTTTAGTATACATAATCCCTATAAATCTGGTTTCTTTTTCATTATTTTCTGGGCCTGGATAAGCATGCAGGCAAGTCAGCAAGGTGGTATAGGAGAAGTTTCAACTAATAGTTACTATATAGTGGCTTTCAAGATGCAGTATTATACCTTCCATCAGCTATTATACGTATTCTTGCAATCCAGTGGAAGTTGATAGCTTGGGGCATACTTTGTAAATCTGTTCTTGCAAAAACTTCATTCTGCAGTCAAGCCTTCTTCAAAAAGTCTTCTGATAACATACCGTGTTCAGCATTGGATTACTCTGTGTCCTGTCGGTATAAATTAGGATCTAGTTTAATACTGCTGATGTTCCCTGACCCTTTTTAAGTAACATTACAGTACAATACACTATTCAGAATAATTTAAGCCAAAAATAATGGGCAACATATGTTTGTCCTGATTTGATTACATGAAAGGGAATTGTGACCAAGTCTCAATCTAGTTCTTGGATTTACCATTCTCAAGGATTGTGTTGCCTTTCCCCATCTCTCATGCCTTGCTGACAAATCTCTTAATACCTGTCAGGTTTTACATGGTGCAGTAAGCTTTCTCCTTCAGAGATACGGAAGCATTACTTCTCTTTGTCATCAAAAACCCTGTTTTTTTGTTTTTTGCTCCCTGTAGTTCAGAAGGCATGTGAGAGCTCCACAGAACTATGGAGCTTTTGTATCGCACTTCGCCATGAAGTTAGCCCAGCAGGGAAGGCAGAGGTGTGCCTTGCTTTGCTTCCCCGTTCTGTAGAGGGGAATGCCACAGCTGCTGATTGCAGTCCCAGAAAGTGTGCAGGTGGTACAAGCTATTCAAACATAGGCAGAATAAAATTATATTCTTCCGTGCCACACTATTCCATAGTTCTCAAATATTGATGTGTTAAAGTACTGTGTTTTATTTGGTTTAAATAATTTGCTCTTAATGGAACATTATGGCTTTGTGCATAGGTGAAGGATTTTGTTATTGTCTTTCTGTTTTTAAAATGCTTTCAATGTAATGTTGTACTTAAACGCTTGAAAATAAATCTTCTTCTCTTTGTGCTGTTCCAATCCATATGGAATGCTGGGATTAAGATTGGATAGTGCTTTTCCCTGTTGTCTGGCTATTTTTTGCTGCAGCATCAAAAGGCAAAAGGAAAACAGTATTATAGGCTCAATGTGTAAACAAGTGGTTTTGTTTCTGTATAACTTCTCTGTAACAGATGTCAAATGGTGATCCAGAGGATGTTCCACACAGAATTTAGGATAGAGCAAATATGAAACCCAGGTTATCAGGGTGTGCACAGGTGAGTGGTGGGTAGCAGGTCCTTTGCCTTGTGTACCTACCTCAGGCGTGCGAAATTCAGATGATCGCTTTCTTTTGCCTACATTAGCAAAGAACTTTTACATAAAATATTTGGATAATACTTTGACAACAAAAATTAAAAGCTGCTTCAGGTATTTTGTTTATTAATGCAATCTCGCAGTTTAATACCTTAGTTACCAACAGCTTAGCCGTGTGATGTGTGAGTCTGGCTTGTTACTCTGAGTTACCAAATAGATGTTTTTTTAATGACTTGTGTAAAATGAACTGACGAAACGCGATGCTAGATAAAATAATCAGATAATAATGTAATTTTAGTGGCATACACTTAGAAACCCTAAAATTTAGTAAAACGCACAGGTTTCTAGGAGCCTTTATGTGTTTACTTTTCCATATATAGAAAACTTGTTTGTAATAATTTAAAACAAAGATTTTTGCAACTGGAATTGCTGTGTTATAACTTTCTCATTATTCTTTAGCTTTTTGTTGAGTTTTAAGTAGTGTATTGTGTTTATAGCTGGCGTATTTGTTGAAATAGGCAATGTGACAAGGTAGGTGGTCTTCTAATTAATATTTCTGTACAGATCTGTAAACTGTGCAAGGCTTGTTTAACAATACAGAAATCATGTCCTATTAGATTAAGACATTTGTTTAGGAATAAAGTTCAACTTTTTCTTTGAAATTCAGTTGATCTTGTTTCATGGCTTGTGAAGTTATTTATTTTAAGAACTGTTTTACCAGTATAATTAATTCAAGAAATTTCTCTGACCTATTGCTAAATATTTAGACCACAGATTAATTAGATTTGCTCAGGGCTTCAAATAGTGATTTTAAAAACTCGGTGAAAAGGAAAGTTACTTAGTAGTCAGAGAAATTATACAACAGTGATAAGAGGTGATGTGTTCGTGTAATCCTGCTGTCCTATAAATGGCTACATTGTTAGAAAATCAAGAATAAACAAAAGTGTTGAACTGAAAACTAAATACTCTCATCACAGTGAGAATGGGCCATATGCTGTAGCCTGTGTTCAGCGTAACTCGGAAATGTTCTTAAGAACGTTTCTTATTCCAGCACTTAGTGAAAACTTTTTATGTGTACTATTTACCCGTAGAATAGAAAATGTTGTATTGAAACTGTACCTACTGCCTTTTTGAAGCCCATCACTCGATATGTGGCCAGAACTCTTACTTTTCTCTAGTTAATTAGGGTCTAGGATGACTTTGCATAGCACACGTACTGTGCTCAAGCAATATCTCAGAATGGGCTGGCATTCGAATTAAAACGAAGGGGTTGTCCCTTACCTTTCCGCTTAGTAAATCTCTGCTTGATACTGAGAAGGGTTTTCATTCGTGCTGCCTGTGTTACATCTGCTGAAGTGATGACAGGTAATTGCAGTGTTACCCTGTTAATAGTTTTCTTCAAAAACTGTCTCCATATTTGTTTGCTTTTACTGACAAAGCTAATGGCAGTTGCTAATAAAAGCAATGGTAATACCAATGAAAGCTCAGTAAGGACTGAGAATAAACAATCTTCTTATAAAGGCCTGGTAGTTTATTCTTGTGTACTGATTTTGATGAGATACATCTGACGGTTGGAAGGAAAACAAAAGGTTTCAGGTGTTTTAAAAAAACAGCAATATTGAAATGATTTTTAAAAAAATTGCTTAACTGGTAGTTTATCTTCTTCCGAGAGAGTAAGATCTTATAACCAGAATTTTTAGTTGGAGTTCAGTTTCTAAGCAGTGAAGTTTTCTTTTCAGAATTGCATGGTTCACTGTCCTCAATGTTAGGTAAAAGTTGCTTAAAAGTATTCAAAATGAACACACTGTTTTTATAATGTGTCAAATGCTACAGAACTGCCATGTGGTTTCAGCCCAGATGCCTCATAGTTGGGGCACATGCAGCTGGCACCAGAACCTCACTGGCTGCAGGGATTGTGTTGCAGAGGACACTGGCGTTCTCTTGCTGCTTGCTAGCTGTCTCCTTTCCTTGCTCTTAGCCATCTTGATGGCCCAGCAATCACCGCAATGTTGTCCTTTATTTTCTCTTTACAAATGTTTTTTACTTACAAGTGGTTTCCCCTTGCTTCTGGTCATGCACCTGGTCATGCATGGTGATCCTTGCGTTTGTCACCACTGATCACTATAGCTGTGGATGACTGAGAAAAATAATACACAAATCTCATCTGGCTGATGCTCATCACTGCCTGATATCTCCAAGATTTAATCAGATGTAAGCCTTTCAGCAGCAATAATCCAAATCCTTATTGATTCCCAATCTGTTTGTAATGCTAGCTGGAAGCTTCAGTAGGAGTCTTTGAATCAATTAAAGAATCCAGATGCAGCTGCACTTCAACAGCAAATGGTTATCCCACAAATTTCCACGACTGCTGTGCAGCCTTTGACCTTTAGTACATGGGCTCATCTAGTATGAGCTCCTGAATAGTGAATCACGTCTATTGATAACAGGCTTGATTTTTGTGTTTTATTTTGCAGTTGTGACTTGCTGTACTCTTAGAAATAGTCTGCAGGGATTTATGGCCACAAGTTGAAGACTGCTGCTGTGGGGCAATGCAAATTTCAGAGATCGGGCTGAAGTGCATGAGAACAAAACCTTTTCTGTTACGATAATCTAGTTGTGAAATTGCTTCAAAAAAGGTCATAGATATTCAGGATGTGGCTGAGGTGCTACCAACCCTCTCTCAAAACTGCTTTCCGTCATAGAAATGGTATTTGACCCCCTTTCTTTTCCCATTTCTGTGCACACATGCATGCATGTCTGGATTGTGTGGGTTTCTCTCATGGCACTGTGGCATTACCATTTCTAGTTGTCACATACCGTGTTAGCTTACAGCAGTGCCTTAACTGCCCGAGCCTTAACTGCCCGGTAGAAACTGGGGAGAACCAGCCATCTGAGAGGAGCTTCTAAAGAAACCAGGCAGCAGAGCAGGGGCTTGATCTAGAAGGCAGATAGACTTATTTTTTTGTCATTCTCTGCTTCCCAGGGAAATCAGACTCGGATCAAAAAAGGGTATTTTCATAAGCAATTCCTACTGAGTGCAGGGAAGTGCTGGCACTTTAGCAGGGTAGGTTGAGAACCATTCAGGAATGCAGGTACTTGAGCAATAAGCATGAGCCAAGAAGCGTGTTCCAGAACCTCAGCAGCAGCTAGACGTTTGACTGAAGGAGCTAACATAAGTGCCTTTGTGCAAATCTGTAATCTTAGATGTGTTTTTCAGCATTTTCTAAGAATAACTAAATAAAATATTACCTGGAAAATGCTGACTTACATAAAAATTGAATTTCCCTTAAAATGAAAATTTTACAAGTAACTACTTCAGCTTAAATACTTGTACTGATGAACAGGAAAGCAGTATTAAATAATATAAGCCTAGGATGATTTTCTAGCAGTTTACACATCTTTCTCTCCAAAAATGTTCTGGATAAAAGAAAAGTGATGTATAATATAGAAGTGAAACTTCTGCAGTCTTAAGCTTATCCTTATAGCCAATGTCTTTTTCTTCCTTTTTAACAAATTCTCTTTCAAATCTCTCCTCAAATTCGTTTATTTTTCCTTGCCTGTCTGCTTTGTACATTCTCCCCCACACCCTCCCCCTCATTTGTTTGTTTTCTTTGCCTGGTGTTATTCTTCATATTCAAGATGCCAGAATGAATAGAGGTCCATTAAGCATAATCTAGTTCAGACTATTTATTTTATACTTTCACTCTTACATTTTATGTTTGTCTGATGTGTTTTGTAAGCTCTTTGGAACAGAGACTGATTCTAATCTCTCTGCTGTTCTCATGGTCTTTTCATTTAGTTCAAAGTAACTGCACTGGTCTTACTACTTACTTAAAGTAACGTGAAATAAAAAATTATGCTTACTGTTACTCTTTCACTTCTGTAAGGGCACTGTTTTGTTACGATATGGAGCGATGACTTAAAAGTTTGCAACTGCAAACAGTCATTCAGTTTTACTAGCAACAAATTGGTGCATATGAGATCAAAACCAGAGCTGTTCTAGCATGCTTGTAGAGGTGGACAAAAAAGTTGAATTTAATTCTGAACTATGGCTAAGTTATATATCCTAATTCTTTTTTTACTGGCATCAACTTTCAAAAAAACTAGCATTGAAATACATGAAAATTCCAGTAAAATATTATGCAAGTGAAGTGCTTATACATACTTTTCTTTTGCAATATTTCCATTGCTTGCACGCTGTTTCAACATTCAGATTTAACTACTTGATTTTTAATACATTTCATTCAGTCAATAAATACAGAATATAAGCGTATTAAAATGGAGGGGGTTATAGACAGCATTTTCATGTTAAGAATTGTCAGCAAAATCCTTGAAAATGAAATGAACTGACAACTATAATCGGAGCAGATGCGTAAAGTACCATTACAGCACATTGCACTATTAATTATGTGTCAAGCAGGCTGCCAAATATTAAGTGTTCTGACTTTTGTTATTAATAATAGAGGCAGACACTGGGGACGTCTGGAAGACAAATAATGTAATGTGTGGAAAATCTATTATAGGTTTGATTTTGTTAATGGATATGGAGCCTATTTGATATCCTACCCCTCCCCTTGCAAGCTATAATTTTATGAAAAACTGGACATACCGTATAGCGGAAAGCCACGCTGTGAAATACATACTTTGATAGAATAAAATGTTCCTAAGCTAAGTAAGTAATAGGAGGGGAGTGCTTGTCATCAGGCTTTACTGCTTTATTTATATGTGTATTTGTCATCTCCCCTGTTCCTTGGGAAGTAATGTGGAAGAAGTGAAATGAAGCAAGCTTGTCTTTAGTGATTCTCCATTCATTCTTCTATTTTTAAGTTGTTATTTGCTCAGTGTCATCTATCTTCTTGTAAAGATTGGCTAGTCAGAGGTTTAGTCAATGGGCTTTTCCAGAATATAGCTTCTAGCATTTTTAGGTCATCATGCAGCATGTTATTGATAATACGTAAAAATGACAAAAACAGTAGGATGGCCAACCAAAAGACCGAGATAAACACTTATAAAGGGAGTGATTGTGTCTAAAAAAAGAAAAACAAAAACACAAAAAACCAAGGCACAAAACCCAACCCCTTAAATGACTTGAAAGAGCAAAGAGAATAGAAAACTGGAGACAGAGAAAACTCCTTCCTCTGCAGGCACTGATGCTGCTGATTTGCTGCTTCCTTCCCCATATAGACTTTAGATCCCAGAATGTCTTGCCAGTAAGATGTTCAGCAATTGATCCAGGATTTCAATCAGTGCTCTGCAACTGATTTTATGAAAACCAATGGACTGTTTACATTTATCAGAAAGCTTACTTGGTAGAATTTCTCTTATCACAACAGTTGTTAACATTATATTACTTTCAGACAATAAAACAATTATTCAGTATTCCTTTTTCTTTCTGTTTTTAAACTTAAGATTATTTGGGAATAAGTAGCTTGATGACAGTAATTGCATCTATAAACAGTATGTCTTTCTAAGCTTCACTAATATGGGCTTGCATAAGATTAATGAAAAATCCGAGCTCCTCTGACTTGTAGTACAGTTTTGTTGATGTTACTTTCTTTGTGTCTTGTCGTATATTCTAAATGGATGTTGAATTCTGGATTTCCATTGCAAAGCCATTTTAAGGTTTTAATTGATTTTTCCAGTGTCCTACAGTAAAAACCAATGCACAATTAAGAAAGAGCAAAGAATTTGGAATAAAACGTAGGGACCAAGATAAGTATATTTTTGTGACGTTAACTAAAATTTGGACAAAATCAAAAATGTTGCCAGACAACTTCTATATTTACAGAAGCAGTTACATTCCATTTAGAAATTCTTTTTAACAGTCCTTAATGAGCTGATGCTTTTACTGTATACAGGACACTCTTCTAATCAACCAGAACTTAAGATTTTGTTTGGTGTTCATGTCAGCAACAAAGTTTGACTGTTGTACAAAATGAAATCACTCCACAGGCTCCTTGTGCATATCTTCCTTTAAACAGTTTGGCATAGATGGGAGTAGTTTGCTGCAGTTAAAGATACGTGCCTTTCACAGACTTACAGTGAATATACCAGGAAGAGATCATTGATCTGTGTGTGCATCAAGGTAATATTGGAAACACATTGAAAAATCAACATATATTTTCTATTCTTCCCCCATCCCCTCACCCCCAACTCTGGGCACTGCATATACTGTATTTAGCACACATATATGGATTTCCTTCTCCCTTTCTTGCTAAATCGGAAGAGGGGAGAGAACAAAAACCCTCTAGTGATCAAGGTGGTTTTCCATTGTGTTTTTGTAGGTTTGAATTGAAGCCATCTTTAGAAGCAAATGGCTTTTTTAAACTAAGCACAAAATAATTCAGATGCAATAATGATGATTGATTTTTTTTTTTTTAAAGTAATGTTATATATCCTCTCCAGAAATTGTTTTTCCTTTTGTTTGTATTAAGTGAGCACTTCATGTTGTAGGCACATGGCACTCTAGCCTGTGGAATATCCAGGAAGAAATGGAGTTGAAAACAATACTTTATTAAATTTGATACAATGCTTTGTTAAAGCCACTAATTTCTTCATGTCTTGACTTTTATTCATATGTATTTTATATGTGGATACCAAATTTTCTGTCCAGCTGGAAAGACATGACTGGCTTTCCTGACCAAAAAGGATCTCATCAACACACATTATTTCTAACAAATATGACCTCTCTCCTGCTCCATACCCTGGCTGCTGATCAGCTAAGTAATTTTGAGTTCTCATACTTATTCTTCTGAAGATCTAGGCCTGTGCCTTGAATATGTGACGGCAAAAGCCAACGTTTTGTCTACAGTGGGCTGCACAGGCTTTGAAGGGATTCATCACAGGCTGGTGAACTTTTGGTTGGATTCTCTTTCCACGTCACCCCCCTTGATGCACTAGGACCTCCTAGGATCAGCTGCTGCGTGACTGAATGCAGTTTTCATTCCTGTGCCTTTACATAATGGGCTGGCATCTGGCCTTGTGACAGGAGAGATGCACCGCCTCCATGTCGCGACCTCCCATGCCGCACACGTTCCTATCGCGACACTGTCATCCACTGCACCGGTGCAGCGACCTGCTCCCCGTTACTCCACGGGCGTGTAGCACCGTGCTCTCCAGAAACAGCCTGGCGGGAACAAGGACACTCAAACCTCTTTCCACCTCTTGAGAGAGGTGGAAGCAAGCAGACAGTGGCCAAATGAGTTGTTTGTTCAGTTTGGATTTTTGTCCGTGACCCACCGACTGGGAACATGTGCAGCATCCTGCAAGGAGAGCAGGGCTGGTGCGGTGCGAGATGCTCTGTGCTGCCAACGAATTTGAAGGCAAGGCCCCAAGATACCGCTTACTGGGTGGCTTGGGTCAGAGACAACTCTTCCTGTGGAGGCAAAGAAAGAGATGAAGTCCTGAGTGAGGACGTTTCTGAGAGTGATAGCTCGGTTTTTGAAATCTGCCGGGACAAAATAGTTTGTTGTGATACTATAGTTAGCAAGGCTTTAGTGAAAACATGGTTTTTTACTCCATAACACTTGGACATATACGATGACTTTGAAATCTGCATTAGCTTTGGCTTCTATAGAGCAGAAATGAGGCCTGTGAATCTGCCTTACTGGTGTGTTTCTCGTGGATTTGGTGCCTGATACGGAAGCGGATGCGACAGCACGTGCCATTTTGTACCCTTGTAGTTGTTTGTGAGACAAGGAGCAGTTTTGGCGCAGGTGAGCTAGTTCAGAACTAGTTGTTTTACATAATGTTCAAAATTACTGAATTGAAAGGATTTCTTTTTTGTTAATGGTGGAGTTTGATAATAAATCTCAAATTTCAGTTTCTGTGGTTTTGTATCTCTGGTTTTAGACACATGTTTTACACTGTTACAGCCTGGTGTTTCTTGGACCAGGGCAATGGTTTTGTAGTAACCTGTGCAGAGCCTGCAGCCGGCTGCTAGACACTTTTTTACGAAGTGTACCTCTATATTTCATGTCTCATGCTGCCATCTAAGGGCCACGTAGGCTGAGAAGGTGGCTAAAGGTTCTTCAGTACTTTTCTTTCTCCTTACTGCTCTTGCCTTTGGAAAGTCAGCAGTTCATGGATGAGGAGGGTGGGCAGGGCATTTGGTGTTCTATATTATTTCATCTAAGCAGACAGACGAATCTTTCAGATAATGGAGAAATTAGAATGTAAATCTGAGTCTTTGAGGAAAGTGCAACTGCAATGAGTTTCTGTAAAAGCCAGCAAATAAGAAAGTGAGATTACAGGACTTGAGGCTACTCTTGAAACAAGCCAAAGAACGTAGTGCTTTCAGCTGAAAGTCCTAACAGTGAGGGAGCGGGCGGTTTAGATTCTGAAGGTACTAAAGCCCTTGACTCCTGATTTAAGGATTAGTGCTTTATAATAGAATTTACTTACTAAGATTTGCCCTAAAAAGGTGAAAAATAACATGAATTATTTTCTTCTGTTTTCTAATTTCACTGGTTTTGCATTTCTGGGGTGTTTTGATTTTCCTGGACTAAGGGAAATTGGGCAAAAACTTGGTGTTACTTTAAGAATGTGTGGCGCTGAGGGAACTGGGGTTGTTTAGCCTGGAGAAAAGGAGGCTCAGGGGATACCTCATCACTCTCTACAACTACCTGAAAGGACGCTGTAGTGAGGTGGATGTCCGTCTCTTTTTCCGAGTAACAAGTGATAGAAAAGAGGCAATGGCCTCAAGTTGCACCAGGTGAGATTTAAATTGGACATTAGGAAAAATTGTTTTACTGGAGGGGTTGTCAAGCACTGGAACAGGCTGCCTAGGGAAGTGGTGGAGTCACCATCCCTGGAGGTGTTTAAAAGATGTGTAGATGTGGCACTGAAGGATGTGGTTTAGTGGTGGACTTGGCAGTGCTAGGTTAACGGTTGGACTTGATCTTAAAGGTCTTTTCCAACCTAAACAATCCTATGGTTCTAAGAGTGTGTGATATTAAATAACATGAACATAATTTAAATATTTTGGGGTTTAAGCATTCAAAATTTTATCACAAAAACTTTTCTTTCCAACATAAAAATGCTTTTTGTTGTTGTTGTTAATCTGCAAACTGTTTGTATAGGCTTAATTCTACAGCTCCTTTCTCACACAAATGTTTTGAAATACAGGAATGATAAAGAATTAGCAGTAGAAGCAAAACATTTCAGTATTTGTCAATATAGTACTGTTGGCATTGACTGACAAAAGCAGTTTCTGTAATGAGGACCCCTTTGAGCACAACTTCATTTTAGAATGTTTGAGTTGTTTTTCGGGCTGGTTTCCAGCAAACCTTGTGTAACAGAGAAGGTAATTAATCTTGCGTGTTACTTTGACAGGCTCATGCAAGCAAAGACCTGGAAGAGCAGTTGCGGTCTGTGTCCAGTGTGGATGAACTCATGACAGTACTTTACCCAGAATACTGGAAAATGTTCAAATGTCAATTGAGGAAAGGAGGTTGGCAACACAACAGGGAACACTCCAGCTTTGACACAAGATCAGATGATTCCCTGAAATTTGCCGCAGCACACTATAATGCAGAGATCCTGAAAAGTAAGTACAGGACACTAAATACGTTCTAACACACGATAAATTAAAATCCAAAGGCTTGCTAGTTGTGTCAAAAAATATTTTGAAAGCTAAGCGTCATTAGTAAACTATCCTTAGCCGTTTGACTTGATGTAATGGCTAGAAAACAAAATCTCTGACAGTCAGCCTTCCCTAATGGAAGAAATTGCTCTGCAGAGGTATTTTTGGTACATCCATTAAAAGAAAGATAGACTTCTTTCTTAGCTCAACAGATGTAAGAAGTTCAGTGTTTGTCTTCAGGTAGAAGGAATCCTCCTTTGCAGAGGCTATAATGATTTTGCAGAAAGCAAAGAGGGCACCGATAGCTGGACCCATTGAACTGTTCTGGCTCTTTTTCTGCAATTACATCACGGCTGGTAATGCTGCCTTCTCTTACATGTTATTGCTTTAGGAGGCCAAATAATCTGCTAGTAGCTTTTTCCTGTTACAGGACTACTTTTATTATGATGTTACGCTGAAACCAGAAAAAAACAGCTTTGAAACAAATATGTCAGTACCCCTTAGTGTTTTGTATGGCCTGATAGAACTGTAATTAGCTTACTGTTTAAGCAAGTTCTTGAGGGCAGGGGAACACAGGATTTATAGCGGGAGGCGTATTTTTTGACGTGATATTGAAAATCATGTACCTTAATGGGGATTCTGAGGTAGGTAAAATTTCCATTTTTGCTGAGTAGCCTACCAAAAAGTGGCTCCAAGAGTTAATAAAAGGGCTCTACAGCTGCAAGTCTCATGGCTGTTTAGTGTAAGACAGCATTTGGCAAAAGGCTCGATTACACTGTGTAAAATGTTCTCCCAAATTTGTGTGGGTAATCTGGGCACAAATACCACATTTCAGGTTAAATTATATGGTGTACATAACTGCTAATAACCTTTTGCTTTACATGATGCTCTTGTAGTTAACAAAGTGAACGTCTTCAAATTAGTTTCACGTTAAGTGTGTAGGTATCACATTTAATCTTTTTAATATATAGTGAAGTACAGTGTGGGACTGGGTAAAATCACATTGCGGAGATGTGCAGTGCTTCTTTAGACTTCACGCGAGGTGGGGCTCACCCCAGGCATAGGAGACAGGACGTGTACAGCCTTAGCTGTGGATGTTGCAAGATCTGCCCAACCTTGTCAGGTTCCCTCTTGGCTCCGCTGTAATTTCTCTTCTGCTTTGTGACAATATGTCAAATCCCTATGATGAAGAAAAATTAAAAGTTAACACAGAGAGATGTGTATTTCGCTGAATAAAGGGTGTGACTCTGGCAATGCATATTCTGGTTCTAAACTTTAAAAAAAAAATCCTACTCATTTACTGCCAGAGAATATTGTTTTTAAACAGTTACTTTATAACACATGAAATTCCCTGTAACTTGGCAGGTATTGATACTGAATGGAGAAAAACTCAGTGCATGCCACGTGAAGTGTGTGTGGATGTGGGAAAAGAGTTTGGAGCAACTACAAACACCTTCTTTAAACCCCCATGTGTATCCATCTACAGATGTGGAGGTTGCTGCAATAGCGAAGGACTCCAGTGTATGAATATCAGCACAAATTACATCAGCAAGACAGTAAGTTCTCATGCTTATTACAGTCCAAGAGCTCCTTGCAAATCCATTTATGATCACGTGTATTTTAAACGTTCTTATTGCTACTATGAGGAAGGAAGAAAAATCAATTCCAGAATACTTAGGAAAAACAGTTGAAGACAGTACTGCCTGGAAGAAAGTGTTTAACACACTTTTCCCCCAGATATATGCTTTATTTTTTAGGGGAAAAAAAATTGTGATGTCTCATTCTCAGTTTTGACATTATCCATGAAGCTTAATTCTATCCTTTTTTGGTTTTGCGTCTACCACTTGCCTGCTGTATAAGGCAAGCACTTGCTGGAAAACAAGTCTGTAATTTTATTAGCAAAGACTGTTTTAGAACATATGCAGACAGGATACATGTTACGAATAAAGCCTTTTAGGAACTATACTGTATTAAGAGATATTAGTATAATGCACCCATTTGTTTTGTTTTAATGCATCTTCCTCAGGTGTATGTGCGGTTATTGTTCTTCAGGTTCAGGGCTAGTGATCAGGTGGAAGTGTGCAGAGATTGTGCACTGAGCCTGTGAGCTGCCTGTAAAGGAAGAGCATACATGCATTATTCTGTCTTAAGTGGCTACAACAATTATCACATTATCTCACAAAATTTCCCTCAAAAATAGTCACGCTTCAGAATGTTTGCTAAGGTATTTTGCTTCGGTTACAGTATTCAGTAAGTTTTTTGTTGGTTGTGGGCTGTTTTGCTTTTTACCTCTGCTTTCTGATGCTTTGAAGAAAACTAATTTTAGTGTAAATATTGCTTCCCTTTTCAACTAGATTCTAGCTGAAGATGCAGTACATTTCTATAAGGAAGATACACAACTGCCTAGCAAACTATAAAATCGTAGCCCATGGAAATGTTCCTTTATCATGAAACGTCTTAGTGCTGTGAGCCTTTTTGAGAGGCAATTAGGAAAAGGGGATGTAAAGAAAACAGAAAAAAACCAAATCATTTCTTGAATACATTTTCTGTCCTCACTCCTCACCAGATCTGTCTGTCTGGAATGATATATTCTACCAAGAACTTCCAATGCTAGATTTAAGCTAGTAGTAGCAGCCACAAAGCACAGGAATAATACAAGTCAAATAGTTTAAACAAGGAAAACTACAACATTGATTTTGCTCAAGCCCGTAGTTGTTCCCGCACACAGCTGTCCCAATTCCAGTTGCTTGAAATGTAATTTACATGTTATAAACCAAGAAATACAACCTTTTTTGGCATGTATTTATAAAGTTTAGCTTACTGGAATAAAGGAAGATCCAGTTACAGAAAGAGTTGTTCCATTTAGCACAGATTTCCTGGTCTTTGAGCGCCAGGGGTAAATAATCCCTTTCTATTCATCTTTCTGTTTGTATCTATTGAGTGAAGTCATTTTTTTTAATTTTTTTGGCTAGTAGAAAATGTTTAGTACTGAGCTTCTTTTTGAAGTTCTTGATGTGATTGGTGTGATATGATATAGGAGTAGTGAAAGATTTGAGAGACTCTGAAAAGGAAAAGGTTAAAAGACTTATCAGAAAGAAGAAAGAGGCAATAGCATTGTTTTGTTTTCTTACCTATTCTGTAAAAGCAAGCAATTTAATCTCTGAGTTTTCTGTCTTGCTTCTGCTTTCCAGTTTTATCTGGTCCTTGACAGAATGCAGTTTTAAAAAACCCTTATAAAGGAAGAGAGCTATAGCTATATCTCTTCATCTGTCATCATCTCAAATCTTTTTAAAGTTATGTGACCACAGCTTACCCTATATCAGATGAGAATTAGGAAGAAAAAAGTATTGGATTCAAGACCCTTCTGTGGAATTCAGGTACCCTACACACCTATTTTCACTACTGTTTTCCTTTTATTTCCTGAATGAACTAGAGAACAAATGGTTAGTAACCAGGCATCTTTTGGTTTTTCGTAAGTCACCATTTTTGTAGCTTTATTTTTGGTGCATAAACTCCATAACTTCATGCTGTTCACCCTGCAGAAAAAGTGCTGAATGCGAAATTAACTTTTCAGCTGGAGGTCTTACTGGGAAGGCAAGCTCTAGCATTGGTTCCAGACATTAAAATCTAAAGAAAGTTGATATCAGCTTTCATCAAAATTAATAAAAAATAAAAGAGCTAAACACAGGAATTTTTTTTTATGGGGAGCAAATCACTGATTGCCAGGAGAATGGACTAGCTCAGATGTTCCCAGACTCTCTTGTGGAGCACTGTGGTGGTCCAGAGAGAGGTCAATAGTTGTCTAGTTCAGGCTGTGCTGCTCCTTTCTAGATACTTAACTTTATTAATAATTTTATTAAGAGAAAAATAGAAAAGTGTTCTGCTTTGCTTTTAATACCATTTTTTTCCAAAAAAACTGTTTCTGTAGTTGCTAAGGGGTGTTTATACAATCATGATTGGGCTTAGACAGTTTCTTCATTACGATGTGGTACGAGGTCTGTGAAAACATTTAAGGACCCCCTTAGGCTCATTGGTAAAATGAAGTAGATCTTTTTCTTCTCCTTGATCCATCGCACTGCAATAGCCCAGCTTTGGAAGCAGTAGCTTGTCTAATAAAGGTCTGTGGGGAAGGTGGTTGGGTTTTGGTTTTGTGGTGTGGTTGTGTTGGGTTTTTTTCTCTAATTCATTATTAATCAAACAGCTGTTCCCTGTTTCCATGACATGAGTAATTCAACAGCAGCTACAAAGATTGTAACTACCTGGTGCAGCAACACCCTGTCCCTCAGCTATACGTTTTTATGGCCCACCTTTAGGTACTTGCTTATAGGTTGAAGAGAAGCAGTCAGCAGATGTCAAAGAGCCATCTTGTTGCATTCTTCCTCCTGGCTGGAAGGATGGACAGTTTTTTGGCTTTTTTCAGATCATTTGATGTAAAGGTCCTAAATCTTCTCATTTCATGGTTACAGTAATAGTCCCTCAAGGGAAAACATCTTTCCAGGCAGTTAGATTTAGAGGAGCTTTTCTCACAGGAAGCAAGTTAACAGCTTCAAATTTTTTGCCATGTTTGAGATGTACATGGTGTTCCTTTGCACAGTTTGGAGATGCATATGTCACAGGAATTTTCAGTCATGTTGAACTTTACCATTTATGCCTTTTCCCATGCAGTTTTCTATGTTAGACTGATGATTGTAATGATATAGTAGGTACTATTAATAGTGGGAGATGTAGCAGTATCATTTCCAAATGTTTTTTGTTAAAATTTCTGGGGAGAAAAAAAGCGATTCAAATATAAACTCTAAACTGCAGTCCATCAGAAGAACATAGTATAGTTAATGTAAATCTGGGAAAAAAATCGTACATTAATCCTCTGTTTGGAAAGTATCTAGAATGAGAAGCTTCCCTAATCCTGATATGAAAATAACATTTGTGATTATTTTACCTATCAGAAGGCAGTGATCATAATAATTTTATGCATGCTGATACAATGGATATTGGCACATATGATGATAGTGCTGAATAAATTAATTTAGCCATTGGCAAAGAAATAATTTATACAGAAATCAACAGTTTTTCTGGAAAGTATGGCATGGAGTCCTAGTCTAAAGTTGTCAGTGCAGTGAATCAAAAGTACATGCCTTTCTAAGGATCAATGAGGAGCAATATATGGGAAATTTTTTTAATGGGAATTCTGATAGTGCTTTTAGTCAAGCCTTCAGAAATTCCTGTCTGCTGTTAGGCTCTTTTTTTTTAATTTAATAAAAAGGGTTAAAATCATGCTGAGCTCTAGGTTGTGGACTAGGCTCTGGTGCCACCCATGTTTCTGTTCTCCACTCCAGCTCTATAAACGGCCAAATGGAGGGTGCTGCCAGTGTGGGAACTGAAAAGAGCCTACTACAGGGTGGTCTGCAGAACCACGCAGCTCTGGCTTGGAAGTTCTTGGCAGGATGGCTGAAGAAACAACGAGGTTGGGAAGAAGGGGAATTACTTAGCATCCCAGTAATTGCAGATTGCGGAGTGCCAACGGCCCAGTCTGGTTGGGTAGAGCAATTCAGCGGCACCTTTGCCCGCTGTCCTCTTGCTGTTCTTCTCACCTGAGAAGTACAGTACAGAGCATGTGCACTGATCTTCAAGGATTTAAAAATCTTGAAGTGTGTAAGACGGAAAATCCAAGAAAAAACATTGCTTGTAGTTGGACACATCATTGTAAAAGTGATCTAATCATTCACTTATCTTCATATTAGTCTGAGAAGTTCTTTAATTATATACTTGCCTCTGCTGGGAGGCTGGAATAAGAAGCTGACGTTCGGGTCTAGGATATGCCGCCTTTTAATTTTGGCTAGTGCAGTGGTATGAAGGTTAAGTATTAAGCCTAAAATACACCTTATTACAGATTATGTAATCCAGATGTAAGAACTAAAATGACCTTCCTTCATTTTGAAGATGAATGTTTGAAGTTTAGCTAGGCCGAAAGACAGATAAAAAGTCATCTTGATAATGGTCAGTGGGAACTACAGAATATACATATCCTTAAAAAATAATTAACAAAAAAAGTCCTGCAACCAATTCTTTTTTTAATCCATATAGTACCAAGGACTGTCATGGATTTAGCACACAATTTCTGTTTAAGCCATTTACTGTACAAGGGTCTTGAATTTTTTTCTCTGCCATATGCCTGACTCAGCTTGATGTAGTTTTTTTACATTTTTTAGTCTTTTGCTTTAAAGCTTCAGCAAAGGTGGTGGTTCTGCTTTTTCTTAGACTAGAGTGAGAGAGAATTATATATGGCTGTATCGTTAAAAAACAAAATTTGAGATTTTTTTTTTAATCTGAAAGAAATTTTCATGTTCCCTTATTTTAGGTGACGTATATGATACTTGTTTGTATGAGGAATGTGTGTTTTGTTCTTTGAGACAATCTGCATACTTTTAAGTGTTCAAAAGAATGACCTAGGAAGCAGATGGAGTTGCTGGGAGACTTAGATTTATTTGTAATTGGAACACTTTATAACTTGGAGCTAAACAAAAATCTGATGCAGTTTCAAATCTAGGCACCAAAAGCCCATCTTCTGGGGAGAGCCTGTCATTGATACACCCACCTTTATCTTGCTGGGAAGGAAGGAATCTGGTTGATCCAAAAGTAGCTGGGACAAGATGTGCGTGTGCCAGAATGCTGAAAGTTACGCTAATGAGCTCAAGAAGGGGGAAGGGGGATCAAGCTTTGTGGACTGGCTGAAAGGGAAACTTTGGTTGAACAGAAATGACGGGAGGTTGGCACGGCATGGAGAATCGTCATATTGGGTGAAGACTTAAGGAGGCAAGGGCTGAACATAGTACTTTGCAGAGAAATATTAAAAATGGTGTGAAGGGCTGGAAGACCTGCCACCTGGCTTTCTATGACAAAGCAACCTTAGACTGGCTGAATGGTATGTGTTAAGTTCTTGTGAAATGCATGAACTATGTATGGTTTTCAACTGTTCTTCAGTTACGTAGAGCTTCCATTCGTATGTGTTATACACTGAGATTAACAGTATGTTACTGACATAAGTTTACGATGTTACCTTCTGTGGAAGAGATTAGGACAGGGCTTTGACTGATTTTGTGTGGTTTAATTTGTTGTTGTTATAGATGATACACTTTAGTTATGCTATCACGTATTGCTTCAGTTGTTGTTTTCCACTGGTTCCCTGACAATGCAGCGTTGGTAGCACAAATGTACAGGACAGCACGGTCAAGTTGAGTCTAACTTTTTTCTTCTGAGTATTTGCCTCTAACTCTAACAATATTCATTTAATGTACCTAAATTTGCTAACATTCTTGTGAAAACTGCAAGCAATAAGAGTTCTCCACTTTGAAAAAAACTTGTCTAATCCCTACTACTGCCAGTTCTTCTGGGGACTGAAGCTCATTCTTTGCTGTCTTTAGTCCTGAAGGTCTGTCTTTAGGCATTGGTCCCTGAAGAACAGACCTGAAGGAAATGTCTTTTCCCTATTGCAGGCAGTGTGAATTAGTCCAATTTTTACTATGATTTAAAGTTGGGAAGGAAGAGAAGATTTGGGCCTCTAAGATTACAGTAAAACCAATCCTTTACTGAATGAGGGATCAGACAGAAATATAAGCAGTGTGATTCCAAGAAGAGGTACCCATATGGGCAATGTGGGTACCAGCGATAGGACCCACAACCAACAATGTTGCCAGAAAAGAGGGGAGTCAAGAGCTAGCCTCATACACAGACGTTATGGTGCATTTGTCACAGAAATATCCTTTCTAGATATTGACATTTGGCTGTTACCAAACATGCCCCGTAGTGATAACAGATGTTGAGCTTATTGTTCTATTGGATGAGGAAGATGAGCATGAAATAAATTAGAGATGTTAACAAAACCAGAAAGCATTACACAAGGTTAGATCTTACCCGATTTGAAATGATTTATTAAGATGATAATTCAAACCCAGCTTATGTATATTGAGAGTTTCAGTAGCTTCATTGGATGTAGAGACACTGCTATCACAGCTGAGAGCAGAATATATTCTTTAGAACGGATCTTACCTTAAAATGCCAGAGATTATTTAAACTGAATTATTCTGAGTATTAAATACATTTTCTGTAATAGACTACTTTTCAATTATTTCTTGTGAAATCTCTTCTTGATATATTTTCATTATCAGAAGAGAAGAACCATCTCCTTTCTCAGTATGTGTCAGAATATAGTATCCCAACAGCATGTGCAGAAAAAAGTGTAGGAAGAACAAATCAGTAATTCCAACCCCAGTATTTCACTCCCATAATTTCCATTAATGAAAATAGATCTGGTTTATATTATTTTTCAAAATGCTCTTTCATGTATCATCTTAAGCACCTTCCAGAAGCGAAAGCTAGAAATGTAATGCCAACTATAATGTAGTATGTAATGTAATATAATGTAAATATTTGGCTTAGGTTTTTTGACTTTATGTATAAACAGTAGCTACTATTGGGTGATGTAAAATACATTGCTATTGAGAGAATTGAGTTGAACAAACGGAAGGTAATTCAATGAAGGTCAAGAAAGCTCATCTACTTCTACATTGTTTAACTATGCTTTTTTTGCATTGCACCAATGTTGATAGGAATATTTGCTAGCAATATTCTAAACTGATACTTTACTCAGTTTAAATGGAAGGATAAATGTGGATTAAGATAATTCATGTTAACCATCATTTTCTCTCACCATTGCTGCATCTCGGGTGTTCTAGTGATACTTCTCTCAGTCCACTCCTGAAGCCAAACAGGAGGACAGTTGGGTTGACAGAGACCTCTTTCAGGTGGCTTGGAACTGTAGCAATAGTCCTGCACTGCCATCTCCAGCGGTCTGGAGTCTGCTGTGCTTTGCAGCTTGGCGAACTGATCTACTCCCAAGAACAGCGGAGGAACAGAATGTGCCCTTTCTTCTAGTCAGCTGCAGTTTGGTCCATGCGAAGAATCATGCTTATCTTCAGTTTTTAAGTTCTGTCAATTCTCCCTATAGTGGGTTTTTGCTTCAGCTTTGCAAAAGCAAGTTCATACTGGCATGAGAAAGCAGAGAAAACGAGATTCTCTTTACATATGTAGTACTGTAACTAAGTTCATACTCTTTCTTCTGCCCCTCAATTCATATGGCTTTTAAGAATCAGTTTTCTTACAAGGTGTTTAATATGGTAAAGGCTTTTGCAACTGTAGGTTCTTAGCTGTCCAGATTCTCAGAGGTTTCAACAGTTGTGCTGTCCTTCTGAAAGCATGGCTTATTTATAAAAAGATACAAGTCTTGCATATGTAGGTGAGTTTTGTCATCTGGTTAAAGATCAGTATTTAAAAACCAGATACCCAAAGAACTCAGCATGTGTTTTCTCGAATGTGTACTGTATACAGAAATTAAAGCTATTTTTTTCATAAACGTGATCCTTTCTGTCTGTCTACACCATCACCTTCCTCCTCTCCAATTTCCTAGTTAGTTTGTACGTTATAACAAAACCTATGATGGCCTTCAAACAGGTGGATATTTTTAAATAAATAAGTACATAAAGCTATTTTCATGTAATAGATTAGTATGAAAATGATAGCTCTGTGCTATGATTATTGCTCTTTTTGCATGAGACATCTTGGTAAGAATGCTTTTCATGATTCATTTAAAGGAACTTTTACAGTAGATAAGGGTAAAGGAGCCAATATTGGTTTGGAAGCCAAAAACACTTAGAAGTGTAATAAAAAGTTGATTAGAATGTCTCTTTCCAGAAGTCTCTGTTGAACTTAGTGAAAACCCTGGAGGTATGTCTGGTAGTAATTAGGCATTCATTTTATGGGTACCAAACTTTAAACTAGACATGGACGTGTGCCGTTATCTTATTAGTGACTCAAGACCAAAGTTTTAAGAAATGTTACTTGTTTTGCAGCTGGAGCAAGAATCCAAATGTTACTATGCTTTGGCCAAAAGTCCCTCTAACAAGAGAAACTCCTTTCAAGGTAGCTGCCTAGATAAATAGGGTATTTTAATCAGTATTTGAAAGATACAGGAAGCTGCATTTGAATAAAATGCAGATACAGTACTTTCACTGTTTCCGATCTTGTGTGACAAGACTCCCAGTGTTAAACTTTTTGAAAGATCCAATCACTCCATGATGTCAAAATTTGTTTTGTGAAATAGATAATTTCTATCAGAGTTGATGATGCTTTATACAATTTAGGTTTAAGTTGCATGGTTTAGCTCTATCAATAGTACAAGCTTTATTATTGGTTGCACAAGTGCCCTTTTGCCTTGTGGGTCCTTGGTGAACATGTCCCACACTGCTGCACCTGCATGTTAGTACTCAGGCACACTCGCATACTGCAGTGCAAGGTGCTGTTTTCAGGACATCCTGTAGATTTATTTTGTATTTTGTATCATTTAAAAGTACCTGTATTTTTATTAGATTTGCATGCTGCCTATATACCATACTATAAAGTTACTGATTATAAAAAAGCATTGCAACTAGATCTCAGCTAAAAATTAAAGTCCTGTTATACAGTCCTATCAACTGAAACTGGAATAATAACCGATGACGGTGTTTTAAAGGTAGTAAATTCCCCAGAAGATGCAGAAATACTCTTAAATATATTTGGAAAAGTGACTAAACACATAAAAGGCAACAGTGCACTATTATCTTATTAAAAATACTATCAAAAAATAGTTTTTAAGACTTTGACCTAAAATATTTGTCCTAACTTTTGCAGACACTATTGAGATTTGAGTCTTAGAGTGAAACCTTCTTAATTTGATAAAGTACATGTCCCGAACTGAATGCTGAAATCAGTCTCACTGTTTGTCTGTTACCACATGTTCAGTTTTTCCACAAGGTATTGCTGAACTTGTTCTCTTCCACCAGTTGAAATACATTCACCACTAAAATTAGGATTTTATTCACTCACATACATTATTATTTTGTTAATAATGAATATTTCTTAATATCCTAAAATAAAAAAAGTAGTTGAAGATGCAGTGCGTTAGGGTAACCATATCATTTGCATTGATACAAATACTGGAAGGTCAAAAATACAGTATGCTGCCGTTCAAAACTTGTTCATCAAAAAATGTTTTGATCCAAGTCCAATATACTGCTGTTTTAGACAAGCTCTTGTAATTGTGCAACTGATGTATTAGATTGCAGCTTGCTCCCTTTTTGAATTATTCTTGTCTTCCAACTTTCTGAAGCACTTTCCAAATGTTACATTTTAGATTTTTTAAAAGGCTGCCAATTTGAAGTCATTTCCTCTAGAAAAATGAGTTCTTTGTACATTTTCCTCTCCTAACAATGTTAGTTTAAATGTTATCATAAGCAAAGAGGCACGTAACAGAGTTTAACACTAAAAATGTTGTCATAACATAGCTAGTGTGTTCATTTTGCACATAATGATTATTTAGCGGTGTAATTGAATATGCCACTGAAGGACGGTAGAGAACAAAGCCCCAAAGTTAAAATTCCTTATAGCTTTTTTTGTGTGTCCTTTATTACTTTTAGTTGTACTGTTACTGATCTATAAAAAACGTTATCTTTGCTTTGCTTTCCCTTTTATAGCTGTTTGAGATCACGGTGCCTCTCTCTCATGGCCCCAAACCTGTAACCGTCAGTTTTGCCAATCACACGTCCTGCCGATGCATGTCGAAGTTGGATGTTTACAGACAAGTTCATTCGATCATAAGACGTGCCTTGCCAGCAACACAAGCTCAGTAAGTATGAGGCTTTTCTTTCTTTTCATATTGTGAGCAAGCCTATATAATTAGATTTAAAATCTTGCTAGAGGCTTTCACAATGAAGACAGCTGAACTTATACACATTGGTAGTAGCAAAATGCATTTTGCAAAGGATCTAGTATTGTTTCACGTGGAGAGAGTGTTACTCGAGTAACATTACCTTTTTACCAAGTGGAGAAACTGAGCCTAGATGATTTAAAAATGAATAATAATTTTGTTTCATGGAAAGAGCTACAGTGCAATTGAGGCTTAAAGGAAACAGCAATAAAATCAACTTCAGAAAAAAAAGTAATCAAGAAAAGCTAAAAATACTTATTTTAGCAAGTAAGGACTATATAACATTTTTCTCAAACTGTATTTTCCTATTTAAAACACTGTTAAAAAAGGGCCTGGTTTTAGGGAATCTTGAACTACAAATCTTTTTAGACATCGTCGTATGCCAGAGGTGAAAATAAAACAGAATAGGAAGGGAAAATAAAGGGTTAATTGCCAATCTAGAGTTAACATATTGATTTGTTTCATAATTTTGAATGAAAAAAGACACAGAAGAAATCTGGAACGGAAGCAATTGTTATTAAAACACTTGAAGAACTCCTTCCTTTCATTTTCGAGGACCGAGTGATAATTTCATGATGTATAAATATTTAGTAGGCCAAAAATACGTGACAGACTAGAAGTTGCTTTATGGAAGAACCAGTGATTAGAAGCTGAACTGGAATTAAATGTAAACATTTTTAATAAGGCACGCTAATAGTGCAGAATGCCTAGAGGTGTAAGCTAGGTCATCTTCTCTGCGTTTTCATTCAGTTAAAGTCTGGATGTTTTCTGACATGTTCCAGCTAAACACAGATTATATTCTATTTGAATTCAAATTATTATTTTTTTCATCAAAACATGTCTCATAAACAGTGGATTAGAAAAATATTAGGAAATAAATCTGTTAATAATTTAATTAATTGTGTAATTAACAGATTATAAAAAAATCAAAACCCAAGAGTCAATAATAAAGTCAAATTATGCTGACTGTTGGCAGCTTCTCAGTGCTTCCAGATTAAGACCAGTTATAATTACCCGTGCAAGAGTTTATTCTAGCCAGGAAACAGCTACCTGTAGTTAGAAAGCGTACAGATACAAGACTTTGACCAGCGCTCACAGGTAGCTGGCTGTCCTGTGAGTAAGGAGTCATGCTTCAACAAAGGCAAGATAGAGCAGTAGTAGATCAGAATATATACAGGCCTTCTCTGCTGTTAAGTACCGTCTTTAAGTTTAAAATCTATGGCTTTTTACAAGAAAATGAATTTAAAAAAGCCCCAAACCAAGCTGAGTACTTCCAGATTCTAGAAAGGACAGTAAAGATACTCACATGTTCCTGATGGGTGCCTGGATGCTTTTCAGAATCCCACTGGGGTTTTTTAATTAGTTCTAATGTTCTCAATTTCTTTTCAACTTCTTATTTCTCCTTGACATTTTTATTTATAGGTTTGAATGGTAGTAAAACTACAGGAAAGCCAAAACTTGGAAATGTGCTTTCTGGTCACAGTGGCAGATCTGCATGTGTGCATGTATTTATGTACATGCTCATTTTAACAGAAATGTAGTAATGACTTTCTTATGTATTACTAGAAAGAAAAGCCTAAGAGTATAATCTCTGTATTTAGGGTAGTAACACTTGGCATCTAATAAGAATTGAAGGGTAGATTATGCCATGATGCACAAGCACATGTTAGAAAGAAGAGATAAATGACATGTAAGATAGAATACAAATAGTCAATCTTTTCTTAGACAAAATACATTTTCTGCACAACTTAATCCTGAGAATTAAGGTCTAGGTTTTTGCCTGTTCTCCCACTTTTTTCCTTTTCTCCCTTCTAAAAAGTAGTATCTACCTCTATGTACTTGTGGAGCTGAGGCGTGTCAGTTCACATTAACCAGGACGTGCAAATGATTTAGAAAATTGTCCCTCTCTATTTTAGAAGTTTAGCAATTTGGGGTGGGGGGAGCAGAAGGGCCTTCAATATATTTAATTCAAATCGACAACTCTCTGGTCACCTTTTTTTCCCCCATGGTCTTGTAGGTAGGCGCTTGCGGAGCTGATGAGCCTATTTTAGGTGCGATTTGGATGTATGTTGTACACATTAAATGTTTCCCCCCACATGTGTTATCTCTCCTGACACTGACAGGTACCAAGTTACCACGCTGATTTTTTTTTTTTTTTCTTTTCAAGTTGAGACGACAATGATTTGGAAAGAGGTAGTGAAATTTTTTGCGAAGTGTTTTGCATCTTTTTTTTTTTTTCCTAGCCTTCCTGAACTTTCCTAAAATGTAACAGTAAGTAACTTTAAAACTTCTACTACATCACCCAGTAATTTTCTGTACTAGTAGCCAGAGTAGTGTTTGTCAAGAAGCAGTTCCAGTTTCTTTTGCTGGGTGTCTCCAACCCTGATGCTGAAATACATGTTGGAAATACATGTTGTTCTCTTCAAGGTCTTTGGTAACTTGGTTTTTGTGTCAACATTGTCTTCTCATGGGTTCACGTTTGCTTTGTGCTTCCTTCATGCTGTCACCCTGGCTTCCTTCTGTAGTTAGTTTTAAACACCCCCAGCCAGAGCCAGGGCTGCTCCAGGTGTGAGCGGATTTGTTTGGTTTTTTTTTTTAAACAGAATACAATAATACGCCTATAAATTATCCGTACCATTTCTCAAGCAGAATCAGGAGGCAGGCAAAGGGATGTATGTGCCAAGTGAGGGAGCAAGAGTGAGATCATTAGCAGAATGAAATCAGGAAGCACGAGCTTGATAAAACACAAGGCGATGCAGGGTGATGTTACTCCACAGCAGTCTTTACAGGCAGAGAGTCCTTTAATGTGGTGAAGGGGAGGGGTGTACTTGAATGATGATCACGGAAGAATGTCCCAGCACCTGCATTTTTGAATGTATGAGTAATGGTGCTCAGGGGAATGAAAAGTGCTTAAAATGTGTAATGTAAGTGCTGCCCTAACAGATGAGGATTTTAGAAATACAACAGAAACAATGAATAAATGATACAGGATGCATGAAGTTAGGCACGACTTGTTAAAAGTTGTAACATCACCTATGGTGATAAAGAAGTTGCAAGCAAGAAGGATGAGGTAATACACGTAAATATTCTGTCTGTGGTGCACCTAGTAGCTAACTTCAGTCATTCTTTAAAAAGGCAGCAGCTACTGTAGGATTTTTTGCTTTCTTTATTATCGCTACCTTGGCTGCCAAACTTGAGCAGATAAAGAGCACTAAACTGTTATACTGTTTATTGTCTTTCATTCTAAAGTGAAGAGGCATCACTCCAAATCCAAATCTTTAGATTCAAGAAGCCATCCAGGATTTAAGTGGCTCATGAGAAAGAGTCAGTTAATGGCACGTAACTTTCACATGAAGGAGGAAGGAATCTGATAAGGAGCTTTTATGTTAGAAATTAGAGTTTTGTCTGCAACATTCATTCAGAAACTATTATCAGCTGTCTTTTGACATCTGTATACGTGAAAACGTTTTTGTACTTCAGAAAACGTTGTAGAAAATTATGCCTGTTACCACCTATACAGTATTTGGCACACAAATATTTTTTTATACTGGTGTATATTCTGTATGAACTTTATGTTCAAGGGTTAGTTCTGTTTCCAGACTATGTTAGGAAAGTACAAATATGAGTTTCTAGAAAGTAGAGCTAAAACTTAAAATGTGAGAAGGTATCTTCAACAAATAGTTGAAGATTCTTGTAGTGGGGAGAACCTTAATATGTAACAGATTTGATAGGAGTTAAAAATGAGGTTATGAATGAGATGAAACTCATGGAGGGAAACAAAAGCAATCAGCACCTGAAATATATTTTTTTTTTCTTGAGTAGTAAATCACCAGTATATTTCACTCCACAGGTGTCATGTGGCAAACAAGACCTGTCCAAAAAATCATATCTGGAATAATCAAATTTGCAGATGTTTGGCACAGCACGATTTTGGTTTCTCTTCTCACCTTGGAGATTCTGGTAAGCAGTTTTGCTTAAATGGTTAAGTGTAGTTCCATGTTTTGGTTTACCTACAGGAGAAAGTAAAAACATGAGAAGTAAATAGTTGAATCTTTTTCTTTATCAATACTTTTACTGTCTTTTGGCATAGGTTTGTTCTTGAAACACCTTAAAGGCACAAAGTTGATACCATTTCTTCACTTAAAAATATGGGATGGGTAGACACAAAATTCTGATAGTTGTGCGACTTCTCTGCTGTATTTCTAGACACATCTGAAGGATTCCATATTTGTGGACCAAACAAAGAGCTGGATGAAGAAACCTGTCAGTGTGTCTGCAAAGGAGGCGTGCGGCCCTCAAGCTGTGGACCTCACAAAGAATTAGACAGAACGTCATGTCAGTGCATGTGCAAGAACAAACTTCTCCCTGCTTCCTGTGGGCCCAACAAGGAATTTGATGAAGATAAGTGCCAGTGCGTATGTAAAAAGACCTGTCCTAAACATCAGCCACTAAATCCTGCAAAATGCATCTGTGAATGTATAGAATCTCCCAATAAATGCTTCTTAAAAGGAAAAAGGTTCCATCACCAGACATGCAGGTAACAACTCAGTCTTTAGCCCTTTCATTGTGTTCAAAGTATAAAATTTGGGGTTGTGTCATTAGCTGCCTTGATGAATTGCTTTGTAGTCTTATGTAAACAGTAAGCCTCTCTTCAATTCAGTTTTATCTTCTATGACTTCTGTCATCTTTAAGAGGAAGCTACTAGGCAGAGTAAGTATTTTAAAGCATGTTTAGTTTCTTGTACTCTTACTACTACTTCATGTGATTTATTTTTTTTCTTTTGATGAAAATGAGCGGTAAGTTCAAGCTCCATGGATTTTTTTATGCTACTTAAAACCCCACTCTGGTTTTTCCAAGAACTGAATATTGCAATTCAAAGAACTCAAATATTCCAAATTGGATTTCAGGGGTTAGTTCTGAGCATACCATCATTCATTTTCACTTCCTAAATTTTTGCATATCCTTCATTTCGCTCAACTGCTACTGAAGATTTATGAGTGCATAAAAACTCTAGCCCTGGGTGACTTCTGTGAAAAGTAGACATATATAACTATAAAACAGACCACCCACATTCATCATTTAAAGTGGGACTCGGTAAGGAAGAAAACTCCACATTTTCTTTATATATCACAGGAGCTTTTCCTTCCACGACTGCTACACCCATAGCGGTAGCAGTCTGCATATAAAAATGTGAATGACTTCAGGTTCTGAGAAACAAATAAGATTAGTTCTGCTTTGTATATTTTATGAGGAAAGTTTTCCTGTGAAGTGAATTTGTTAAAACAGAAAAAATGCCTTTTAGAACAGAAAGATCACTTATTTATTAATATATGGGGAATTATTTCTATTATATTAATGACAAATAACAATTCCAGAACTGTTTCAGGCACAGGAAAAAAATAGAAAATTGGGACATTTAAATGTCTGTGGTGATTTGTAGCTTATCAAAAGTAAACCTTATAGGTTTTTTTTAATATAACATGTAATCAGTTGGCGTAAATATATTGCCAGATGTACGTACATTAGTTCATCTTGAATAAAGAAAAATGTCTAATATTAGGAATGAGACCTGTACTGAAATCTCTAAAATAGGGGAAAAGATTAATAATAACTGGCATGATCTGTGTTCCTATGTCTGGCCTTTTGAGTGGCTAGAAGAGTTGTTAGAAACAATAAGAAATAATTTCTTCTTTATCGTTTAGTTCTTATTTCAATTTTATGTTTGCGAAGGAGAAGAACCCAACCTGATTACATGAGCTTTAGCATGGTACAAAGCCTTAGCACTACTCTAGTGTGTCCTTCCAGCAGTGCTACACATAAAAAGCACGTGGATCTTAAGAGAACATTCACAACTGGAAAATTCAGGCATTTTAAAAGCTAAGAAATGCCGTAAGAAATATCTGATGCCACCTCTATTAATTTAAAGATTTCGAATTTGAAGGAGGAAAATGAGCCCAGCTTTTCTCTGTGGTGGTGTGGTTCAATACGATGAAGAGTTTTAATCTCTCTCTCACTTCCAAGGACAACATGATATAGGATGCTTTTAGCTGTTTCTCTTTTCTAAGCAGTTTGTCTTTGTGTGGAGAAAGAAAGATCTGTACATGGTGTTAACTCTGTAGCTCTACAGCCAATATCCCTGTAGATCTTAGTGCTGTCAAGGAAAACAGAAGATGCAATCTCTCCTCTGTATTAAGAAAGGAGGAGCATAGGTTTCTCACATTCTGGCTCTGACCACCAAGCTTTCTCTAAAAGGAATAAAAACCCTGCAACATCCTGTTTGTGTTTGAAAAAAAAATCCCTGGCTGTTATGAGACCGCGTAAATGGAGGTACCACTGTAACTTTATGCGAGATGCCTGAGACCTAGCTGTGAGCAGAACCCTGTAGCTGAGTCCTAGGCAGCTTCTCCTGCAGAGACGTAGGCCTGGTGTGTTCTGGTTTTGAAGCACCAATACTTTTATGCAGCATACCTAAAATGCCTCTGCCTCTAATGTTATACCCTGCTCCAGAGAAAAGGAATATAAAGTCATTTACAAAGTACAGAGCAGGAAGGAAAAAAAAAAAAAAGGGCAAAGAAACCCACCCCAAAAACCCCCCACTGTAAAGCATACTGGCTTTTAAGGTGATCATGCTGTTACCACCACTGAAAGTAGCATTTCTACTTCAGTTTCATGTGTGGAGTTGTTAGACTGTCCAAAATTACAAACCTGGGCATTCAGTAGCAAAACCCCACACTTACTGACCATCAAGAGAAAGTTGTCACCGACTCACCCAGCATTATGCACATTGACTGAACATCCACCTTAGCCCCAGCATGCTCGGATTGGCCTCATCAAAACAGACATCTGTCACAAGCAAGCACTCTGTAAACAGCATTCAGCCCAAATCTTTTGAGAGACGTGATCTATTGTTCAGCAGAGTTTCCTAAGGAAACCACATTTATAGAGTTACAATGACTCTGCTACTATTCACCCTGTGCTATCGCCTCAAAAATTTATTTTGGTCGGTTTTGGCAGGGCCAGATAACTAGGCACCTCAGCTGCAAAGCATTTTAGAGGAGGAGAGGGGCTTTCTTGTTCAGGGGAGATGTCCCAAATAAGGATAAAGCTGCAGTAACCCGACCTTGACTGCTGCTAGACGCAGACTCGCATGGGAGAGATGCTTTATAGCACTGTCAACTGTAAGTTAAATTGAAGTTCACAGTTCACTAGGAGGCACGAATCCTAAACAAAGAGAACTCCTCATATTTAATGATTACATGACTGCTCTTCATTTTGTGCAACATGTCAGAGGTGGGAGGAAGAGTTTGGCTTCCCCCCCGCCCCCCCCTTAATCTTTCTCTTATTTCATTCTACGGTCATTCATTACATTAAATAGTCTAACTACCATGGCAGAGACGGGCAAAACGGCAAGTGAGTTCAGTGTTTTATCCATGACATCTCTATGGTGTACCTTTTTGCTAGATCAGTCCTACTGCTGGTTGCTCATTTGCTCAGAGTACTCGATCCTTTGGCAAGCATGCGAGACCGTAAAGTTCACTTGCTTTCTCTCTCAAGTGACACTGTGATTTTTGTTGCCTTTTACCACTGTTTCCAAACTTTGTTGAGCAAAAGATCAGTAGGGCTTTGAGAGATGCCCATGAGCTGTTACACTCATCTCAAATATATTAAGTGGCCCAAAATTATGTTACTCCCTTAATTAGAGAGACCACACTGGTGAAATAATCTATGATTAATGACATTGAAAGCACTGAACAAGATGTGACTAGTTAATAACTGTCGTGTTTGCAGTCTTCCTCATTCCTCATTGTTTTCCTCATAGCCAGGTTCATTGGTTGAACTAGCTGGCTTGAATTAATGTAACTGTAACCAGACCTCATATCATAAACAAATTATTGCAAAGTAGTAACTTGGTATCCAAAACAAGCACACAACACATTAACTTATCTGCAACAATAACAAGAGTAGCCACAAGCCTGAAACAAGAATTGCCTAGGGAAGAGTATAGTGACATTGCCTTAATGCAGTGTCCTGTAGTGTCTTTGAACTGAAGTAAGTATGAATTACAGTAATATATCATAGTATCAGTGTTTCACAAACAGGCACACATAATTTAAATACAAGACTTAAGTAGAACCATGTTGAAATTAGAAACGTATACTTTAGTCTCTTGACTCATTGCCAGCGTCTGAAAAAAACCCCAGACTTGTACTTTGTCTCCATTATATACCAGAAAGTATTTAGCATTGTTATTGTAAGGTTATTTTAGGTCAAGTTCTTGTTTTAATAGAAAAATAAAATAGGAAAAGGAAGAGTTCAGGGACAACCACAGATACTGTCTTTGTAGAAGTTCTATTTTTCAGTCAAGGAATCTGTGAAGAAAAATTCTGCTGCTTCTGAGGTAGATGTGACTTGTGGTTTAATGCTCTATTTCTGTTAAACTTACTTTAATCAAATACAGACTATTTCTGTGCAGGCTCTGATCTTACTTCACAATGCACAGAGATGCAATATGAAATGTAGAAGTACCCCCACTGGCCTCAGAGAGTAGCTATAGGAGTTTGCAACTTGAAGGAACTACGTTCTCATTTCCGAGGTCACAGTCCCAGTGCAGCATAGGCAGATGAATCTCTCTCAGGTTGATTGCAGTAATGAATAAGGTGAGAAACAGTCCTGGGTCAGAAGATGGTAGATTTGATTATCACCTGATTCTGGATTGCCACCTTAGACTGGCAGCATGCAGTAGGTCGTAACACACCAATTTGAGTACAGAAAAATATTACTGTATATTCAAAATTAGATTTTGAAAAGTACTGGTCAAGATTAGAATGAGACTACAACCAGGAAATATGTTAAAAATATTCATGATTTTATTCAATGGAATCGTTTCTCTTCAATAACATTCGTTATTCTTTTCGTTGTCTTTTGTGAAGAACAGTCCAGTTGAAAGTGATTACAGGAACATAAACAGAAGTTAAAAGATGTGTGTTTGTAGGAATTAAATATCCCATTAACAAATGGCAGTCTAAATGCACACCGATTCTACTCCAGGGTAATATAAAGGATCATGTTTCATTAATGCCAGCTTTTTTCTCTTCTTCAGTTGTTACAGACCGCCGTGTACAGTCCGAACGAAACGCTGTGATGCTGGATTTTATTTTAGTGAAGAAGTGTGCCGCTGTGTACCCACATATTGGAAAAGACCGCTTATGAATTAGTGAAGAGAGCACTACTTGCTATTTTGGTGTACATTTTTCCATTAGAACAAAAGAAACTTTGCTAATATTTGGAATTAAGTGTTCACCAGAGACCCTGTGGGGCTTTCAGAGACATTGTTGCTTTTCTCAAGATGTGGAAAGCAAATGTAGAAAATAACTGGGGTTCATGTTTTGTAAAGAACTCAATAAGGACTTATTTTCTGCCAATGACCAAACAGCCTAGGTTCTCCTTCTTGTGATTTTTTTTTTTTAAAGAGATAATGACTATATAATTTATTTCCACTAAAACCATTGTGCAGCATTTCTGTTTATAGCAGTAACAATTGTTAAAGCTCACTGTGATCAATATTTTTATATCATGCAAAGTATGTTTAAAATAAAATGGAAATTGTATTATATAATGGTGAGAATGTTTAATCATCTGCCTATAGAAAGGAACTACGGTTCAGCTTTATTGTCAGAGTTCTTAAAAGGGGGGGGAAGCGGTTAAGAAAAAGCACTTTTGTGAAAGGAAGGCTATGGACATTTTCTCATATATGTTATGTATGTCATTTGAAATATGAAGAGTTATACGTAGTGTTTCACGAGCCAGTGATATTTCTGTCTTTAGAATGAAACTAGCAAAGCAAGTACGATTAATAAGTAATGAAAAATATTGGAGATCCTGCACATTGCCCAAGGATAAGGACTATGTGCAATGGACATCAGCAACTACTCACATTCCAATATAAGTGGCTTTTATTTCTTGTTAGCACTCCTAAAGAATAATATAAAATAATGTCTGTTTAAGATTAGTAGGAAAGTGGAAATGTCAACTATGCTTTTTATTTAGTATTACAGGCTCTGTTGTAAAATTTACAACTACATAATTCAGAATGCTTTGATGCACTTTTTCATATAGTCAGTCAGGTATCTTGGTCAAAAATGTGTGTGTGTGCAAAAATACATCGAAGGAAAATAATATGTTTTACATTCCGACGGGGACACGAAAGGACTTCCACTAATCCAGTATGGGTTGACATCATCTCTATATAAAAAATGGTTAGGACTTCTCAGTGTTAAAGAGAATGTGAAATCAAACATCTACAGCTCTAAAAAGAGGTAAGATTTTTAACTTGCGTGGGAAGAACAGTGTGCATAGAAGTTGTTAAATTATGGAAACTTTATTGGATGCAGAATTGAAATAAGCAAAGCTTCAAAGTGAGATTTTTGTAACAGGAGTGGGCAGATCTGCAAAAATAATTTTAGATGTCATTATTCTGAAGTGCTGGTTCTAAGTAGCTGTTCTTAAAAGAGTTATTAATTGAATAGTATTATTGCTGATTATTTTCTAGAAAGTTGTTGATGGGGAATTGCTTTTCTACGTGCTTGAATATTTAGATATCAGAGTTCCTAAAACTCAGTGAAAGCTACTTTTAATTTCTCAGCCCCCATCACGAGTAGAGACAGTCTAACAAGCAGGCAGGATGACAGTCAGCTTGAGAGTTCACACTTTCCACTGTACATCTAGTGTCCTCAGTGTTCTTCCTAAGAGGTCAGCTATTTATTATCCAAATGAGATAATAGGATGAAGTTAGACATACAAATTCTGAGAAATGTCTTGATTACTATATTGCCTCAGCAATCAAATGCAGGTAGAACTCCGGATGATGATTTCACATTGAAATACAAATTTCTGCCTGTATAAGAACGCACAATTCCCATCGGTTGGATTAGTAGCCATGCAAATCAACAGTGTCTAAACTGGCAACGTCAATCCAATAGCAAGAGGTTAATAGTCAAAACTTCATTCAATACTGCTAGAGATCCGGGCATCCACTTCGCTATGTCAGTTGTTTGAAGGAAGCATAAAATACCTTAAGAAATCAATTAAAGAGCAAACTTTGATGAAGACTTGAGAAAACAAACTGTAGGACAAGCTCCCAAAATAAGCTTTCTAATTTCTATCCAAGCCAGTGGGGGAAAGACAAACCAAATCTGAAAGCAGGATGGACGCGAATCCAGCCAGTATCTAACAGATAAAATATGTATTTATGGTTAAAAAGGAGAAGGGCAAAAGTGAAGACAGAGCAAAACTGCATTCCAACAAGTAATTCTACATAGAACATAAAAAGTGCACGTTACAATGCTGTGCAAAGAAAAAAAGACCTACTAAACTGAGCAATGCTCACTTCACATGTTTAAACTATTTGGAAGGAGTTCATGAAAACAGAGCTAATAAAACCATTCTGGCGAAGCAGATATTTGGATTTCTACTGAGCACACTAGACTCCAAAATCATAAAACCCATCAGCATAGGGAAAGGAAGGCAGGGAGTTCGAAAATGAAGCACCAGCTCTATTACAAATGTCAGCATTCAATAAGAATTACTCCCCTGAACACATTTTTTTCAATTTCTTAGCTTTCCAAATATTGGGACTTTTGCTCATCAATTATGGAAATCACTAAGTAAAACTAAGATTTAAAGAATGCAAAGAGCTGACTTCTAAAAGTTACTGCAAATCAAGTTTATGTCTGAGCAAAGTGATTGGTCAACTGTTCTAAAAGGTATTGCAGATGAGTAGAATAATACATGCAAGCAGTTGATAGCATTTTCTGGTAATCAGGCTCTCCAATTCTGCTTTTTTTTTTTTTTAATAGCATTTTTTAAAAAATGTATTCTACACAAGAATACAAAAAATACCACAATTACTATCATTAATACAGGCTGCAGATTTCCCATTGTGTGATAAAATGTGATTCTGTTTATCTCAGTACTGTCACAACATCATCTATTTTTAAGCAAGTGTGTATCTGTGGAGAAATACAGAGTAGTGGCATAATCTGCACAGCAGGTCTTCCTTGCATGTATTGTATAAAGTCGCTGATAGATTTACACCATTTTCAGTTTTGAAGTGTTGTTTGATTATAATATAACAATTTTCATCTTCATTTCAAATCTGGGTTTAGTGTTCTCAAAATATGTAAAAAAGAGACTATACAGCTTAAAAAATCTAAAATATAGATGAAAATTCTATATACAAGTTATCCTGCACTAACTCTAAATAAAATGCTTATATTGTTATTTGTCTAAACCAGGTGTACCTTTTACAAAAAATACAAGCTGGGGGGAGAGAAAGAGCAAGTGTAACTACAGTAAATCACATTTAATAGTAAATAGACTTATGCTTGCATTTCGTCAGGAATTTAGAACAGTTTCTGCACTCATTCAATATCGTACTATATGGAGACCATGAATTATGCAGAGGAACCTCTCTCTACCTGTATTAACAGAAGGCCATACTATTTACAGTGTGAGTAGTGTTAGTCTGCTGACATGTTTGTTTAATTTGTGTTGAACAAGTTGACAGTAAATCAATTCTCTTAGTTCTGTTTGAAAGACCAGCATGAAATCTTGCATATGTACCATATCATCTTGAAAGACTTAGTGTTAAGATTGCTTTCAGTATTCTCATTTTCAGCCTTCAGATCTCAATGACAGCTCCAAATGCTCTTGAATCTTAACATCTCTCTCTCTGATTTTCTGGAATTATCACTAGCTATGTTACTACATCTATGCTGTAAACTAGGAATAGAATAATTTATGCAGCTAGTAAGCTCATCAACAGATTAGCCTGAGGGATGGACTATATTCTTTTAAATATTATTTAATTTATATTTAAATTAAGATTGTATTCTTTAAAGACCATTTAATTTATTAATTATTATTTAATTTGACAAGATTTGGAGGTACAAAAGGTTGCCCTCAAGCAGAGAAGTGTAAAGGGGATCAACTAAAAATTTTCAGAGCCTTTGTAATTTAGTCTATATGATACGGTAATAATTTTTAATATTATAGGTTTTTTTCTTTATTGAAAAAAATGAAAATAGCTGGTAATTTATTTAACAGCCTTCTTGTTTTCTGTTTCTCTTTTCCTTTCCCATTTCAGATAAAACTTCTGTGAAAGAAAACAGGACAACCTTCCGTTTGAGTGATGAAATATTAAAATCAAATGGACCAGGTATTTAATTTTTTTAATGTAATATAAATATGAAGGACTAATAAGGTCTAATAAAATTAGGCCAGTTTAATGCAGATTTAAGGCTCTATAGTACACTAGAGTTCTTGGAACCTCTGGATAGATCAAAACATTTTTCTGGAAGAACATATCTGGACTCATTTTATCTAAGTAATTTAGTTTAGTTTCTAAAATTTCAGTAATTTGTCATTATAAAAATGTACATTTTATGTGTAGTCTGAGGCTATGAATCAGGGGACCTTACTTCAGCTTGAAAATGTATTGAATCACTAAACACAGCACATTCCAGAAAAAAAAAAAATCTTAAAACAGAATGCTTTGCTCTTTTGTATAAGCATTACTAATTGTTGGCAAACCACTATGGAAATCTCTGAAAATGGTATATTGCCATTTATTCTCTTTTCTTCTCAGAAAAATATTGTCATGAAAATAGCATCCTGTAGATTTAGATATCTTTCCTGGGTAAGGGTACTGTATCCATTCCTGACCGGACACTGACTTTCAACTGAGTTTCGGCAAACTCTTTATCTATCCATTTTCTACATTTATAGTCAGCTGTATGTGGTCATTGAACTCTTCCCCTTTGCCCCCTTTCTCAACTTAAATTACTTCTCTTAGATTTCTGGACCATATCTCAGTCTCCCCATAAGAATATCTGTATTTCCCTTTCAGCCTTTCTTATGTATCACTGTCAACTCTAACCCTTCCATTTCCCTTTTATATCCAACCTCTCACTAAAAATGGCATTGCTTTCCTCTCTATTACCATTAAGAGCTCTTTTCCTCTCTCTATTTTAAAAAACCATGCCAATGTGGAGATTGATCCATTTTTAGATGTCTAGTGACACTCTTAACTATACACACATGGAAGAACAGGTGTTAAAAAGAAGTCTGAAACTTCACATTCTAAAGGTGCAAATCCGCTCTGCCCAAACAAATAATAATAAAAATTATTGCAGTTGAGAGCCTCCCAAAGCAAACTTGCAAATAAAAATAACAGATACAGAAATCACCCTAGCAGATTACACTTGAAACATGGAAGACAATTTGTGATATCACCCTGCATGCAAAAGGCACAAGCTTTACTGCTGCTGGGTGCTGGATACTATCTCTGCAGTCTAACATTGCACTCTTGCAGCCCTCAGCAATGTCCACTGCAGCATTTTGGAATTAAATCCAGCCTTGTAACTGAGTTTATGTTCACATTTCATTCACACTGTGTGGAAAAAATCTAGGGCTCAAGGGCAGGTAAGGAGACTTTTCAAACATACCACAAAAAAAAACGAGGTCTGTGATCTTCCTTAGCCCAGACATACCCACCTCTATGCTTTACATCACTGTGAAGACAGGTGTAATGTGGTCACAGGATCCTTCCCAGAAGGGTAATTCTGTTTTTAAGGATAAATGGTATTCGTAGGCTCAGGTTGCCGTCATAAGATGAATGTGCTTTTCACCAGCCTGCACCTTCTCCAGTAATTTGGATGCAGAGAGCGACCAAGTCACAGAATGCTTTAGGCTCAACTTAGTGCAAATGTAGCAAGTAACCTGTTACTGAAGCACTAAAATACCTTGGACTTGTATTGCTTTCAGAAAAAAAATTGAAAAAATCTAAACATATGAGCAGACACACTGCCTGGAAGCTTATCTGGAATTAAACTCAAGTAAAATTAAAGTAAACTTAATAAAAAGCAAACACCAAAGTATTTTTCTGAGGCTAAATCAAGTCAGTTACATCCGTTAGAGGAAGATGTAGTACTAACATTTACTTTCATTTCCAAACTATGGAAAAAATTAGAGATTAAGCATTTATTTCCAAAAATAAGAGCATAAGTTTCAAATACATATATATATATATTTATTTGCAGTGCAGTGATGAAATGTTTTACTATTGCTTCAAGTATGTATATAAAAAAATTAATATTCTTTTGAAAGATAAATACTCAGGTTACGCTTTAGAGAATCCAAGCAATAGAAGTTCATCTATTCATTTGGTACGTTACTGCGCTGGATTTATAGTGTATTAAGTTTAGAAGAATTCAGATTTTACAAATCTTTACAATTACAAGTCTTGAGCTACTGAGGATCTACCAGCTCACATTTCCCTTTACTTTATTAATTACTTGTCATTGTTCTTTAAAACATACAGGAAGTATAGCTTAGATTCTTTAATTATACTTTATTTTGAAAAATAATTAATATACTTCAATTTTTATTTTAATAACTCTAACAACGATGTGACAAAAAAAGCAACCAGCAGGTTAGTCAAGCTTCACCTTTCACAGCCCGCAGTCCCTGTTCAGTTGCTCTCTCTATCAGCAGCCAGGGTTCTGCAGAACTGTGTACGTGGTTTCCTAAACCAGCCTACTCTCTCTGAGGGTTTCAAGCTGGACATGCAGCTGCAGCCAACAGTGCTGCCAAGATCCTGGCTTCTTCTGTGGCTGACACACAGGACAGCTGCTTGGACCTGCTTACAGCTTAGACCGGAGATCAGTTGTATTAGGGGAGCTTCTCAAACTTCCAGGAAGAAAAATCAGTACTCAGGGAAGCAAAATGAAATAAATTACTAAATAAATAAATAATTCTCTTGGCCTCTGAGAAGCACATTGAGAAGAGATTAGGTAGAGGCAAGTCAAAACCATTACATCTGCAGGAGACAGCTTGTTTCCGACCTCACTGATTCTTTCTGCTGATTTAAATGGTATTATTCATTTTAATGGCATCACTGTAAGACTCTGATCAGTCCTCAGAGTTGCAAGGCCTGGTAAATGTCGTCAAGCACTCCTGTTCTTTACAGGTTGTTCTAACATCTTTGATTGCTCAAGGAGGGGAAAACTACATATACTCATGAATATTCTACCTGAAAACTCTTTACATTTACTAAATAGGTGACTACAGCTGTTAGAACTCCGTAGCTTGAGACGACATCATCCATAACTTTTGTTACTGTTTTTACACAAAATGAAGCAACAGATATCTACTAGAATTCCTGTTAGCTTTTCAAGAGAGTAAGCAACACTGTGAAGCTCAAAGCACGCCTCATGGAAAAGGACTGAAAAAATAAGACAGAGAAAATGAAACATCCCACCATTAATGAAGTGTTAATTAAGATTAAGTGCATTCAAAACAACGCCCAGTGACAGCAAAACTGTTTTATATAAGGTTCAGGAAGTTTTAAACCAGATAAGAGACCACAATTTGGTCTAAACTAACTATATTGTTGCTGCCATGGGAGTTAGCAACATAGTGAAATGCTATACCAAAATCTAAGTCTCACAAATACCCATGAGTCAGCACTTAAAATGTCCTTATTTATCACTGAAGAATCTATAAAGAGGAAAACCAAAGGACGCTGAAAGGAAAAATATATAAGGGATTAGATCCACAATTGCCTTTATAATCACTGTAAGCTGTACCTAAATCCTAAACTTAGACCCTAAAAATTGACATTTATTTGCCCCAAATTCATAGGAGACAAGTTTCCAGAGTAAGTTCCTCTAACCTGAAGATCCACTTCTACAAATGCCGAGAGTGCAGCATAACTATATGCCTCAACCCCGTCAAGATACATAAACTGATGATGTCTCTGTTTACCCTGAGAAGTAAAATCCAGTAGATACTCAGAAAGTAGTAACATCTTTATGCCCAAAATACATGGAAAATGTTCTCTCTTCTGTTTGGGTTATTATACTCTGTATGAAATAAGCAAATAAAATTTGGATCAGAAACGGAGAATATAATTTTCTAAACGATTGTTCTTGATATTAAAATGGAAGACCTGCATTCCAGTACTATTTGACTATCATATTCTTCTAACATGCCAGCAGATGTTAGAGAAGGGACTAAACTGTCCTGCATGTTATTGCTTGCTGTTAGTTTGTAGCTGTGGAGACTTAACAAGTATGGGACTAAATCCTCTTCATCTGGTTCACATGACTAATTCCCATTTCTCACTTTTGCTGTGCTTCTCTTGTCTAGTATATATGAGTTCTTGAAATAACTTTCACAAGGATTTGTACATGCTTACACAAAATGAGCACATTTTATTGTAGTGCTTGATGTGAAAGAACCAAACACTCTCATATATTCATGGTGCTTATCGGCAATACCGTATCACTGACACCAGTCATTCTGGTGGAATATTTCGTGGTGATGAACATTTAACTTGTTTCTTCTAATGCGAGAAAAAGGTTGAAAATCCCTTCCCATCTTTTTTACTTCTCATCACACACTTTGAATACTAAAGAAAATACAGGATTCTCAGGGAAAGGTGGAGAGTTGGAGTCATAGGAGCTAGGAGTTCACTTAGTGGACTTCAGAAATACTTAACCTGAGTTTGTGTAAGATATGAGAGATCTACACATGGCCCATGAATCTATTTTAAGTCATATTTCCATTGTTTCTGGTGAAGCTATCTGCTAAATAAGAAAGCTGTTTAATTTGATATTATCTTGCAGTAAAAAGCCATTGTCGCAGCAATCAGATAACATTCTGCTTGCCTATCTTCAAAACCCACATGTGCATTCATACTTAGCACTCATATGTCCAAATTTATCTTAGCTGAAATGAAGAAAAATGTAATTGCCTTTCAAAGTCAAAAACAGTATTCTGGAATTGATGAGAGCTGATCCATTCTACCTCTAAAGCCTTGAAAGTATGTTTTTCCCCTTTGAGAATGTTAAATTTTGCGTATTTATTACTTGCATCGCATACATTTTATTTTGTCTTTATACCAAAGAAAATAATTGTCGACTGAAACTGTCATCTGCTGAGTAGAAAACATTTTCATAAAAGCAGAGAAAGTTACTCAGCTGGATCATTCCATCTACTGAGACACACCATGTATGAGAACATCATCAACTATGCCCTTCATGTACTTAAAAAAGTAATACTGCAATAGTTAATTTTTTTCTTTAGTTAAAATTCTCATAAATCCTGTTTTACTTCCAGATTATGCCAAATATTATGCATTTCTAACAAAGATCTAGTCTCCCTCTCAAGCCAAAATATAGCAAAAGCAATGTTAAACATATTCTCTAGAGATGTTTAACTACAAAGAAGACAGAGAACACTGCAAGGTTTTCATACATCTCAATAAAAATAGCGGTTCCAGTGCTATTCATGTATTTCATAAATTTTCAACAAATGAAAATGAAAAAAATATAATGACAGATGCATTGAAAAATAAAAACAATAGAAATGTCTTTTTGCTCTTGCATAAGCCTTTTCAGGCCAGCATTAGGCCGTTTTCTAAGCAGTCCATAAACAGCAGAGTAATTCCTATGGCAAGAGGCAAACAAGACATATCCTCTAGTTCATTGCAGACTTTGATGGGAATTAAAAACGCTTGAAGTGCTGCACGACCAGGTGTTAAGATCTGGTATCCAGCACTAGGGAAACAGGTAGCCTCACTATATGTCCTGTATAGTTTATATATATAATATAGAGTTTATATACAGTCTGATCCCCTGCAACATTAACAATAAAGCTTCTGGCCTACTTCCCTGATCCATTTCTATCCTTCTCTCACAGCTACTTTTTATGTGAGGAGCACCAGTATCTTCACAAGAGCAGAGCATTTCTCATTCAGTTAGGTTCATGCACCCTTCCGTATGGAATCTCAAAACCCCACATCTATACACATCCTACTAAGAAGCAAAATTCTTCCTTTGTTACAAAACTTTAGAAATAGTTTACCTTCAATGCCTAACTGTGAGAAGGTACCCACATCCAACAAAATCCATGTCACAGTCCAGATCTTGAGAAAGGGAGAAAAGATAGCAGGAAAGATAATGAGAAAAATAATGCATAACAGTCCCACACCAGTAGTAAAACCACCTTTTCCCCTTTCCACAAGAGTGCCAGAATTTTGGCTTAGGAAGGCGCTTTTTTTTTTATTCCTTCCCACTGCTTGCTGTTGAAATCAACTATTTCAGTGAATCTGCACACAGAATTAGGTCTTAGATTCTGACATGCTTTAAATGGGAAATGCTTCTTAGTCAGAATATAGGTACCAGCATCTACATCAAACAAAAAGATGCTTAATTCCTCTCATGATCTGTGGCTAAAAAATGCTATCACTGTGAGAGGTCTCCAAAAAAAGCTATATTTTGTGTTCTTACTACGATTTTAAAAAAAATTAAAAAATGAATATTCCCTTTAAAGTGTAGAATATAACTGTTTTTCTAAATATCTTTAAGAACACCTGGTAAATTCCTGCAGATATATGTTTAGGCAACCAAGGGAGCTTGTATAATATTTCTCTGTAAATATGGATATGATTATGTATAAATGTGTATATATAAATGAAGTATAAATATGTATATATACATTTGTGTATATATGCATGTATATGTAGATAGGATAAAAAAAAATCAGACATTTGAGTTTCAAAATGAAGGGAGATCTGGGGAAAATCTGTTGTTTTGAACTGCTTCCTGTTTTGGTAGATACAATACTATTACAGATAGAAAAAAGAAATAAGATTACCAGGAATAGAAAAAATCTCTTTTCTTGCAAATATCATAATTTCCTTACAATAAGGATGACAAGATTTTACCCTGAGCAAAGAAATGAGCCCTGTACTAGGTGTATGAAATTATCAGTCTTGCTCTTATACTGCAGCAATTACCAAGCTTTTTCAAGTGTGTCCCATGATGCACCATCTCCTCCCAGTATACGTATGAATGATTTAGAAAAGATGTAATTTTACCTACTATTATACAACCAATAAGAGAACTATATGTTTAGTTTTTTGTAAGGAAGTAGATTTTATGTAGTATTACTAGAAGTTAATTTTATGTAAAATGTTACATCAAGTCTTTCAAAGTTTCTCTCACCTTTTAGTTTCAGCACCTAATTTCACACACAATCACTGCGCAGGGATTTATGTCCCATCATTGTCTCTGTGGTCACTGGCTGATTCCCTGTTCAGGATAACGTCCGCACTTCCAAAACTGAGACTGATTGCTGTTTGCCCCTGGATCAGTGTCGTGGCACCCAGCCTCTCGTTTACTTCTTCTGTCTTCGTAGTAGTAAGCTGTCATGAAGAAAGCCTGAATATGGCATCACATAGTTTCTTTCCTAATAAAGCAGCACAGTCTCAAAATTGAGCTCAGTGATTCAGAATTTCAGATATTTACATGGCAGGACTGAAATTTAGCATCTCCTCTAAGACTCACCTCTTTTAAAAGCTGTGATAATGAAAATATCAATCTTCATACCACTGTACATACAGCTTCTCCCTCTTTGAATTAATTATTGACCAACAGAGATCAAACTCTCAGTTCTTGTCTCGTAATAGCAATTTTCTAAATTCATGCAGGTGGATGAGGAAAAGCACTCTGCTGAATGTAGTTGTACATTTCCAGTTTCATTTTAGGTAGTAGTTGCATGTAGAAGGCAGAGCTACTGAATGCCTTCTTTGCTTCACTCTTCAGTGCCAAGGCAGGCCCTCAGGAATCCCAGGCCCCGGAGGTAAGAGAGGAAGCCTACAGAGAGGACGACTTTCCCTTGGTCGAGGAGGACTGTGTGAGGGATCGC
>Ga0065711_1027109_pt1 | contig 54023 bp, 32 predicted proteins | sample Hoacrofraction12_FD_59098 | JGI IMG/M metagenome (GOLD analysis project Ga0065711, IMG submission 59098) | Hoatzin crop microbial communities from Cojedes, Venezuela - Epithelial fraction 12 v2 (version 2) | ecosystem: Host-associated > Birds > Digestive system > Esophagus > Crop | place...
CTGGACTCTCTCCAGTAGCTCTTCATCTTTCTTGAAGTGGGAAGCCCAGAACTGGACAGAGTACTCCAGATGAGGCCTCACCAGGGCAGTGTAGAGGGGAAGGAGAACCTCTCTCGTCCTGCTGTCCACACTCTTCTTAATGCACCCGAGGATCCCATTGGCTTTCTTGGCAGCCAGGGAACACTGCTGGCTCATGGTTAACCTCTCATCCACCAGGACATCCAGGTCCCTCTCCGCAGAGCTGCTCTCCAGCAGGTCCACCCCAAGCCTGTACTGATGCATGGGGTTGTTCCTCCCCAGGTGCAGGACCCTTCATTTGCCCTTGTTGAACCTCATCAGGTTCCTCTCTGCACAACATTCCAGCCTATGGAGGTCATGCTGAATGGCAGCACAGCCTTCCCATCTCGCTTCTTATTGTAATTTTAGTTCTCACTATTTGGCAGAAATTCTAATTGTTCATTCGTAAAATAGAAAGCATCATAAGCAATAAAAATGGAGACTTCCAATTCACCTAAAATAAGTAAAACTCTAAGGTACTTGACTCTTGGAAAACTTTTTGTTTGTATATTAAAGCAAATACCTGTGTTATTTTATATAATTGAAATAAGCCCCTCAAGTATTTTTAGATAAATATTATATGCTCCTTAATATTACTTTGACTGCTGTAAGGGCAAAATCTATGAGGAGTTTCAGGGGAAGTAAAATGTAAGGAGAACCCCAAGGAAGCATTTTTAGGAGCTCTCAATCAGGGAGAGTTTTCATGCCAATTTGAATTAGTTTGATAAGCTTTTTTTTTCTTACACCATGAGGTAACACAAAAGACAAATAAAATATGAAGACATTATAGCCTAGTAAGTGATGTCCTAATGCTGCAAGGTCCCAGTAGATGGCTGGGCTTGCTGTGGCCCAAGCTGCTTTATACTGCTTTAGCAAGGATCCAGGGGCCAAGTGACAATTGCTGAAAATGCTGGAGCTCCAGCTCTGTGAGTATTATATCCAGACAACTCCTGAGGAACACTGGAAATAAACTAGGAAGGCTGCTTATAGGGCAACTGAAATAGTATTATTAATGGGTCTTTTCTAAGCTAATTTGAACAGCAAAATTTGTACAACAAAATTTAAACAGTACTTTAATGTGAAAATTGAGTTAGTATTTTGTAAATGGACCAAAACCAGATGAGTTTTAATTACACTGTTAAAATTTGTTGTCAGTTAGTGTTAGTTCAGCTCACAGTAAGTTCTTGTCTCATAATATGTGGTGAGTTCCCTTCTGCTGATGACAAGATTTTGAGTGTAACAAGATATAGGCAAAAAGAGCAGATGGAATTGGAAAACATTGCCAACTGCTGTCCCGAAAAAGGTTCTCATAAATACTAACTCTGTATGAGGGCCTCAAGTGCATTTCTTCTTGCTCCGGGGGTTTGACTGCCTGGGCGCAAGGCCAGCTTAACTAATTGTCAAGGTGTCTGGCCTTGAAAAGAGCTCTTCCAAAAAATCTCTGCTAAGAAGCTGCACTGAGCCCTTGCTCTCCTGGTCCTTTGACTGGGAGTTGCTTTCAAAGGGAGGATCCTGTCCTTGCTACTGGCTAGAGTGAGGTCCTCCATTGCAACTGTGCCTATGCCTGGCCTTGTCACTGTTCACCAACAACCTGATGCTGATCCAGGGGCTTGACTTCCGAGCTGGGACTTGGACCTGACTTGTCACTGTGGATGTGCCTCATGGTTACAGTGCTGTAGATGACCCAGGCCACTGTCATAGAAGAGCTTAGGTGAGCTTGGCCAGATGTACAGGGGCTCTGCCTTTCCTTTCCTGTATCTGCCTGTGGCTCTTGGTTTACCCTGTTTTGGAGACCCACACCTGCCCTTGCTGCTTCCTGGCACGCAGGTGAAAAAGCAAAACCAGCCAGCAGGAAACTGCTTGCCTCTCCTAAAGCAAGAAATAAGATGCACAGAGCTTGTCAGGCTTATTGAAAAAATTAGGGTTTAGTTAAATGTAAACATATATATGGACCTTTATTTTGTCTCTATACTGTTTCTGGTTTCATAATAACTTTGGAATAATTTAATAACCAGTTTATTTTTAGGAAGTTGGGTTAGGACCTTTGGAAGGAAAGCATTTACAGATGCCAGACCCCTGTGTTTTTTAAGGTCTAAATCATCTCTGCCACTGTAAGGGTTCATTCTGGCAGCTAAAAAAGATAAACAGCATCAGTTTTGCCCCCAGAAGTCAGACAGCTCTGTTGGGACGAAACTCTCTGAAATCCAATGTGTACTGTTTATTGAGAGTGACATTACTAGAATTATTTCCATAATGTGTTATTAGCCCTTCCACAGGTTTTGCAAACTCGTATTTAGATAGCATGAGCAATGAAACAATCCTGAATGCACACTAGAATCTAATAAATAAATAAATAAATAAATTAACGAGCTGGTAGCTGCTGTGCAGATCAAACCACTAGACTTTTCCATTCACACTCTCACAAATCTCCTGATATAACCTTGCAATAAATGTGATGAGCAACAGAAGAAGACTCAGCAAATTTTCAGCTAAATTTTATTCATCTTTCATGACTATATATTCTGAATACTGCTAAAATGCCCCAAGAACTGAAACAAGGTTACTCAAATACCAGATAATATAATTATGAACAAATAGGTTTGTTCAAACTGAAAATAGAACAGTTCCAGAGAAGTTCAACCATTTTATTATGCATAGAGCTGCCACGTAGTCATGTTAATGCATAGGAGTTTAATGGATAGATCTGAGTTTTCTAACTTCTCAGAAGACTTTTTGCCTTTCTGGGACAAGGAATCTGTCTTAGGAATTTATGGTACATTAAAAAATACACCAACCAAACAAAAAACCAAAGACACAGAAAACACTACATTCTAGCAAAGAAGTAAACAGTTTGTAGCAAGTATTTCATAACTGCTTACTCATCTAGCATAATATGAGGTGTATCAATGGAGAAAGTAAGTATGCATAAAATCACGGACTTTATATGAAATCCTACACTTTTCTTTTACAACTGTGGTGAAGACAACGTTTTACCAAGAAGTTCTTACATTTGGTAAAAACAAGACACTGTTGATGGAAAGAGGCATACAATGATCAAAGACTGGCATCAGATCCCACAAAAATCCAAACGGTTTATGTGTGTAACATCTTTTTGTAGACACAGTCTCATGATGTTTTTTTAACTGTTTTTCCTAGAAGACAGTGTGATACTTTCCTAGTCTAAAAAAAAATTGGTATTTGTTGTTGATGTTGCTATTGTTCTGATAATTTTAAGGGGATTGCTTTGGTAAAAGACAAAGTGATTTTGATTAGGAAGAAAACCCACAATTGAACATTGGTAAACTTACATGTTGACTGATTTCTTCCTATCACAGTCTACCCATCTATTAATCATCTGTCTCCAGTGTAGATATTAGATCAGTAAGATGTGCTTATAAGGGAAGGTTTCTCCAGCATGAAAAGATTTAGCTATTTTTTTGTAATACTGCCAAAAACATGTAACTTAAATCACTCAAAACTGGCATAGCTGTAAGTTGTATCAGTAACATAAAAGAGGCAATTAACTTCTCAAATTGATTATTTAAAAGTGCATTATTTTCCTTCAGGTAGAACTCTCCAGAGCACTCAGTACTAACTCAATGCTGCTTCACTGAGCATGAGGATTCCTCCATGGGAGCAGCGCCAAGGCAGACTTAAGCACTTTTGCAAAGTCTACGCTATAGCTTGTTACAAAAGATCTTGCTGAAGCGTAGAGCAAACCCAAAGTTCTACATAACAAAGACATGATACAAAGACTTTTCGGACCTAGGGAATTTTCTAACCACCTTGTCTGAACTTCTACATACTACCACAGAATTCAGTTCATTACTTCCTGTACGAAGCCACTGTCTTCCAAATAAGGTACAGAAATTTCTTTTTTAGAAAGACCCCTGGTCTAGCTTGAAAGGCTAGTTTGTGATACAGTATGCTCTGTTCCTTAGTAAGCTGTTCAGGGGTACAATTTCCCAACAGGTCTGTTGATAAGTAAACAGTATTGATGTAAGTCTTTCTCTCTCAGCTAGGTTCTCTAAATGACACATTGTGGAACTCTTTTCTGAACACTTCCTGTATACACTCCTTTTACTAAAGGTAATTCTACAAATCCACTTATAAACAATCATATTACTACTTTGTTTATAACACACCTTCTGTAATATATATACAAAAGCGTTCGGTGTTGTTTACATCATTTCAAATAATACTTTTCTAGAAATCTTGGTGTTTTATGGTGTTATATGATTTTACTTCACATAAAGCATGAGACAAAAGACTTTATAAAGCGTTATCAATGAATAAAGCTGCAAAATGAAACACAGCTGCTTTTTATCTCACTGATGGACAGAGACAATTCTGATGCTGATGGCTATGTCCTCACTTTTATTTAAAAACAAATACCAAAGATTATCTTTTTCTCAGTTCTAGTATGCATGTGTATATGAAACATGCATTAACGGAGAGTGGAATCCATGCACAGACATTAAAAAAAAATAAATTAAAAGTCAGAGTCATTCAAAAGTCACTAGTTCAAAGTCCTTTCCTAAAAATGCGAAGATTTTCACAGTGGCAGCCGCAAGAACTCTTGGAATGGTGCAAGAGAAATTTGGGTACATCATTAGTCAGTAGAGAGGTGGACATGTAAAACATGTTACTTTCTCTATATGAACATTTCGTGTAAATACAGCATGCACAAGTACAATACGTAAAACAAGAGAGCTGAAAAGTCAGGGAATTAAATATAGTATTAGTATGTTTCCACTGCAAAGTAAGCTTTGCATGAGAGAGTGTATCCTTTCTTAAAATAATTATATGGCTGGAGAAGAGGTAAAGATATACTTTTAACCCAGATATTCAAAAGCTTGTTTATTTTTCTAAAAGTGTATCATGCATGAAAAGAGCTTGCATGCTTTAAAGGTTTTCTGATTATTTCCAACTGTTATCAGCTGAGCTCAAGAAAGTTACTATTCAGTATTTTCTGGTATTATTCACTGTTTATTGTTACTGAAAATTATTAAAATTTTACTCTAGAGGCAGAATTGTTAATTATCCTATGGAATTTTCTGGGTTTTTTTCATAAGATCTTAGATCTTTACAAATATTACTTAACATATTTTCAGAATAATCAAATGACATGAGGAAATATTAATGGCATTTTACATAAGGGAAACTGAGGCAGAGAGCTTACAGAGAAAATCAAAAAGTATCACCTAATTGTGTGTGATAAATTTTTGATGCCCAGGGTTTTATTTTTCATCATAATTAGAGGTGCACAGCTCTTTTCAGCCTCAGAGCAGAGCTCTGGCTAAATACAGTTGTAGATGAGATGGTTCATATTTCTGCAAATTATACTGTAAGTGTCTTGAATTGTCAACCGAAAGATGAGGAACACAAAGTCAGTGGCCCTTTATGAAAAGTGTGACTAAATGACAGGAGTATGTAACTGAGTACTATTCAGGACAGACGCATATAGACATGCTGTACCGATGCCAAACCTGGTTTTTATAGGAAAATTTAACTGATTTTTTTGAGTTTTGGGGCTTGATTTGACATGAATGAAATATGATAAGTAATACATTATAGAATGTATTGAACATATTTAAATATGGGATAAAACATCTGTGTCTGCCTTGCTTGTCTTTTAGTCACGGAGGGTTTTCCACTCAAGGCTTTCTAACCCTCGCACGCTTTCAGAAGTTCTAGACAGCTGTTACATGTTTAAATTCAATCTGGTGATAAAAAACCACTTCATTTTCTTCCAACACAGGAGTAATTTTCTCCAGATTTACTATCAGTTAAGGTCAAGATTCAGCCTTACATTTTAACAGGTACAGATGCTTCTGTTTTGCTCTACGAAACCTAGAATTCAAACTTTTTTTCTCTGAAGTCCCCACAAGGGTTTTAGACCATGTTGTGTCTGCAAAAGTGATAAAATTTATATATTTTTTCACTCTTATAGAACTACCTTAAATCTTTGTTGAAGCTCCTATGTTGCACTCAAATTCCTGTGTAAATGGATCTACAGTAGTCCACTCTTTGCCAAAGTGGGCAACAGTAGCTCTTTCCTTTATTTTCTCAGGAAGGTAAGATTCTCTGGTAGCTAAGGCAAAAAACACATTTACTTTATAGTTTTAAATTTTATTTGAAGACTGCACGCAATTTTTGTATGCAATAGATTAAACAAATACTTTGTACAGTAGATGAACAGTTTTGATGAGGTGTCAGGTCTTTTCATTGGACAATTTAACTTTTGCAAATTTGGGTCAAAATATATATTTCATTTGTTGATTAATATTCATAAACAATACATGATTTCTATGTTGGTACCTTTGAAACTTCATAATACTTCTATTCATTTGCTTAGTATTTAAAAAATCTTAGGTATTCAAAAGTAAAATATATTTTAGCTGGGTAAACAAGTATTTTCTAGTGTAAGACCAAAAAGAAAAATGAAGTGATGAGTTTTTTTCACTTCTTTGCCTGATTTAAGAGACACATCTAATTTGTGACTTCTAAACATATTATCACACTGAAAAAGAGAGAGTGGATAAAACAGAGAGTACATGCAGTCACCCTGTATCCTCTATGGGTATGCCTTTTACAGGTTGTAGAAGAAACTTAAATCCATGATTTCATTTCTCCAATTTACCCTTTCTTCCACTGCTTTAAAGTTTTTACTGTTTTGTCTTCCATACACTATATATCATTATCCTAACTCATTTTATTTTCATTAAAACAGTACTATTGAAAAATGGCATATATGTTTACAAAATCTCTACCCATAACCAATTAGATGCATACAATTTACAGTCATGAAGTTATAGATGACCATTAAAAGCAGGAGACACAAGAAAGGTAACAGAGAAGCTGCAAAGTTAGGGTACTAAGAGTCAAGAAAACTTGTAGAAAATATGGGGGAAAAAAAAGTATCGTGGAGATAGTTTTCTTTCCTGTGAATCACCTTATGCTCAAAAGCTGAAGGACGCAAGCTTAGGGAACCTTTGTTTATAGTTGAACAAGTCTAAGTTCTCTAAGTCACCAAAATACAAGAACAGCTATCTGCTTAGTCAGGTTTCTTATACAAAACTCATAATACTAGAAAATATTGATACTGCTTACTTCCTATCCAAAAGTGGTAGAAAATTTGGTATGTTGAAATATATTAGGGGAATATATTTAACAATTTTTTTTGTTGTTTGACACATTTCAACAAAAATAACTAATGACAAACAGTTTTCAGAAAATAAATATATATACATTATTAAACTACAAAGCATATTTTGCTATAATTTACAAATAAATCAGCTTTTCACTTTCTAACTTCAGAGATTTCTGTGCTAGAGAAGTCTGGAAAATTATTAGAATTGAAAATATCAAAGGAATTATTTTTATATACAGATTTTTACGGCTAATCAATAGATTTAAATTAACATTTTTCATAATATTTGCATGAGGATTATTTAATATAAATGTGGAGGACATGGTTGACAATGATGCAATATTTAATAGTTGTTGATTAATAGCAGAGCGATTGTTGTGATAAAAGAAATGGAATTAGAACTGAATGTAAAGTAATACATACAGAGATTAACTCAGATTGTAAATGATAACTTCATTAACCTCATGATCATATGATAATCTGATAATCTCAGCTAATGTATTTTTAACAGAAAAATATAAATCCAGGTTCTTGGGCTCACTGTGATGGACACACTGAATTTGAGTTAAAGTTGCAATTTCTGTTTCAGGTGCTTCAGAGTTATCAAAACAAAACTGTAATGTTAATAGAAAGCATGGTAAAAAATGTTTTTTCTTACAGCTGTAAATTGAAAAATTAATAGACATTTAATCACCTTCTTGAAAATAAAACTGAATTAAGAATCGGAGTAAAAAGTTTTATTGCAAAACGAGTTTGAAAATTGGGGGTGATGGAGGGATTATAAAATTGTAAAAAATTGGATCTTTATTCTGCAAACATATCCCATGTTTGTCACAAGATATAATTTTATAACAAGGATCTATAAACAATGAATTATTTTTTTCAGCGTGGAAAAATTTTGACATTTACCAAGATGAACATTTTAGAAGATACATTGAACTTCCTGCCTTGTGTCAAAAGTATGCCTACTTTGTAAGTTTTCTACATATCTATATTACATTTCAGGCATAATAAAAAGGTATTTATATAGTGATGGATAAGTACTGAAAATCCCATTTTTTAAAAAATAAGTTTTTAAAAAACGTATTTTTAATAAATATTTAGTTACATAAAATTATGTATTTATTATTTGTAGAAACCTGCTTGAATCTAATGAAAATGTTTTTATAACATTTATTTAATCCTGTCTGTGACGCAGTTCTTCAAGTTTCCACCCATTTCTTTTACAGGATCTTTTGTGACTGTGTTGTTGTGTGTTTTAAGGGAGAGATTTATCATGCAGGTATATATACTGTGATTCATGTATTTATATGTAGACAATGGTCATGTCAGAAGTGGTTTCTCAGTCTATTCAGACAATGGATATTCACAGTAAGTCACCACGAATTACAAGATAAAACTGCATGTTGTATTAGTGATAAATAAAGTCATTGAAGCCTTTCTAGCCACTATTCCCACTAGCAAATGCTCAATACGTAGTTAGACAGTAAATTCTGCACCATATGAATTGACTGAAAAGTTGCACATAGAATGCTGACCAGGGATGTCAAAACCTGATATAAACGGCAGGCCACAAAAACATAACTTTTTTTGATAAGGCTCTCACTTGGATCAGTTTCAAGGAAAGATAAGCCAGTAACTCCCACACAGTTCTTAAAACAAAAATGGTAAAGCAAACAAACTTTTTTAAATGCATGAACATTCTTCCTCATGAAGTTTAAGTTCAGAGTCACCACATGTTAACTTTCTAAAATAGGAATTCTGTGTTTAAATGTTTCTTCACTAGAGCTAATTGTAATCTATTATATCAGGTATGTGTCTTGTCTTCAGTATGGAAAATAATGTATAATGCTACAGCTGAGCATTATGGGAAATTCAATAAAGTAAGCTTGCTGTATGATATCAGTGACCATAGGACATACTTAATCTTTGATGTTTACTGAATGGAGAGATTAATGATTACAAGTGATTACAAGCTACTTATTTGACAGAATCTTAATAAAACAAAATGCATACATTTCTGTGGACTGAGGCAAACAAACACAACTGGAGAATCAGCCACAACATACTTTTTGAGACTGTTAATGAAGCAGGGACTCATTCTTTCACTGTTAAAGCCTAGATGCAGATAAAAGTTTTCTACATTTAAACTTCTTGTATTTCCCTGCCTACCTGAGACAAAACCAAACTAGATGCTCCCTGCAGTGTGATACTTCACAGTTTTGCTTTTGATCCTTTTCCACCTGCTACTAGATATATCTCACAGCTACTGGACAGGAACACTTAATATCACAGACAGCAAATTCAATTTCAAGAACATTTTTGCAGGAACAATGGTGAACAGAACAGCAAATGAGACTAGGAAAAGTAATTGTTAAACATTTTCTCACACTCGAGATAAAATTTGCTGTTTCCTTTACTGAAGGAATTATCCATAGATTTGCCCCCATTGTTAGTAATATAAATGCTATGGCTGTTATTTTTTACTTGAGCATATGTAACTCAGGAAAATTTTAAAAGACACTGTCATATTTAATCTAGTGTCATAAATGACCCCTAAATATAAGCCAAAACACCAAGCTGCAGCTCCTGAAATTTATGACCCAGAAAAGAGATCAGCTGCATACTAGGGAACGTCGGTACAGTGCAAAAAAGAACACGGATTCTATAGCTATAATGCTCCAAAGAAGTCATAAGTTCCTTCTAAGAAAACATGGCTGTGATTTATTTGACTGCTCTTATTAACTGCAAGGACACAATACGCACAAGGAAAGATGGTCAACATGATGGACACAGCAGAAAATTTGTGTAGAACACCTAACGATGCAAATCCAAAAATGCACTTAATACTTTTTTAGCCTTTAGGCTGAGCCAGGGGACTGTATTTTGATGACTTTTAAATGTTGTTCTGTAGAAGACAAGACCCACAGAGAGATCTCTGCATGGCAATGAGGAAGAAAAGACTAGTGTAAATTTCTTATTTTAGGTTAATCACAAAGGTTTGGAGACAGGGCAGGGAAAAGATGCAGAGAGCACTCTTTACTGCTGAAGAGGAGAAATAGCTAAGACAAAGGTCAGGATTTTGCATCGAGGACAAAAAAAAAGGATCTGTTTAATTTGTTAGGAACTCAGAAATAGATTAGAAAGAAAACCAGGACAAAAAAAGTTAAGCTGCCAGCTCATGATTTTTAGGAGATAAGGCAATATAGTGAAAAGAAAGAAAGAAAAAGGCAAACCAGATTATTTTAGGGCAGATCTTATATATACTCCCAAACTGAAAGATTGGATGTCCTGGAAGACACTGCAAAGGTCTTCTGTAATGGAAGGCAAAGCAGGAAATAAGACATCAGATGTGGAAATGATCAGACAGAAAAGATCTCTCAAGATTTAGGGAAGAGACTCATGAGAGACAAGACCTGAACCTGGGAGAGACCCAACACCATCAAGTTGAAAAGAGATGAGAGGGGAAGCAGCACCTCCCAGAAGGAAAAGCTCATTGAATATTCACTGTTGTACAAAGTACACACACAAATTGATGACTTTTGGGGGCCTAGGACAAGTGCAGAGGAGAAGGAAAGAAGGAAGAAGAATAGTCAAAAAATGCAGACATCATCACAGTATTATTGAGAAGGATCAAGTGTGGGTCATTTTCAGAGGGATTCAGAGAAGTTGCATAACTTTCAGTGTGTGGAGTACCTTCCTGAAGGGCCCTTTAATTTCTCCTATTTGTGTAAAAGAACATAGAAAAATTAACCTGACGACTTAAATGTTTTTGCAAGAACTTAATTACCCCATTTACTAACTGAACAAAGTGAAAAGTTTGATTGTGGAAGGTCGAAAAAAGACCTGTGGAAAATTATTTCGATTTTTATTTATTTGTACTTAATGTGAAATATTCAAGAAAGTCTTCCAACAGAAGGTTTAATTTGTCTAATATTAGTATGCTACAGGGTGAGTTAATGTTGTATGCAAAGTTAAGGATAACAAGGCTACATTAATACCTTAACACCATTAATATCTGATACCATAGTAGTAGATCAAGAATCTGTAAGGGATCCCCCAGGTCACTGAACCTGATTCACTGCTACTGTAAGGACTTACATTACATATTAGCCCTTAATTATTTAGTATACATAATGTACTATGAAATCAAAATTGCCAGGCTGCTTACACAGTTTTTATGAATGCATCCCTTTTCTTACAGTACTGTAAAATAATTAACAATTTCTGCTGTAAAGATCCGTGACAGGACCTGCACTTAAGAAATTATTTCTGCTGTATTCTTCCATGTAATTACATTTTTAGCCAAACAACCTATATTTATATTTTCAGAAAAAAATTGGCAGAAATTCTGTGAATCAACCCCTTCACCCAGTCAACCTAGAGGGACAGGAGCAGGAAATCATGTGGAGACACAGCATTATCTGTTTTATGGATGCTAAATCAGTCAGGTGGACAAGATGATGGCTCAAAACATGTTGTATTCATAAACTGTAAGTATAAAGTATTAGGAAGTACTAAATCTTCTCATTTAAATGATGCAACTGCAAATACCTTTTCTTTGCGAACTCATCAGCAAGTTTAGAACAGACAAAGGAACATCAGGTTTTCATACTTCCTGGATGACCTCAGCTACAATAAAATTAGCAGAAGGACCTCAACTACAATTAAACTACTGGAAGAAATGAGAGCAAGGTTTTTGAAAAAATGGCTTTTAGTTGCGAAAGCAGAGGGATTCATTTTCAACAGTCATTTCTCTGAAAGGTAAAAAGTGCATTTTTACTATTCTAAACTGAACTAAGACAAGAAACTAAAATAACTAAACCATATAACTTGGAAAGTTCTAGAAAAATTTAAAAAAAACAGCAGGTGACTTTTATTTCATCTTCTCCATCATACGAAGCCAAGACAAATTACAGTCCAGATTAAGTGAAACAGTAAGCATATGCTTATTCTGAAAGTAGCAGTAAATACACCAAGAACTGTTCTTCAGGTGACATTAAGGTCAAGATAACTGCTCATATATTTAAGCTTTGACTGTGCTTAAATTTTTTTGCTAGGTGAGGGACAAATATGAAAGAGAGTTTAGCAGGCATAAAGACACTTTAGCCTTAGTTTATTAAGCAGTGATAAAAAGCCATAAAAAGTTTGGAAATAGGAAATAATCTTTGAATCAAATTTATTAAAATATGGACAGATAAAAAATGAAAATTAGGTGGTAGCTAGTCCTTGATTTCAAAGGAACACACTTTAAGAAATTAGGGAAATAATAAAAATTCGGACGAGGTAGAACCTCAGATCTCTTTAAAAAAAAGTCCCAGATCCAAATTACATTGGATTTCAAAATTCGGTGTCTGAAAAAGATGCACCAAATCCATCACTAACCTCATGAAATCAAATTATGTCTTTTTTTTCCTATAATGCTTAAATTCTTAAGGAAAGGCTTTTTAACCTATTTATATTAATCATCAAATAAACTTCCCACCATCATCTGCCTATTCTTTGTTCTGTGACTTGAGTATATTTAGTCATAACCTGTTCCCTACTGAGACTGTCAAATCAAGTCCTTTTTTGTTTTATAGCCATTATTGACGATCCTATCTTCTCTCTCTCCTTACAGATTTAGATTCTTCCTTACGGTCTTATTAGGTCTTAGCTTTTGGCCTTCATTGAATTTTTCATACACGCTCAAACAAAACTGAGCTTTGACATTTATCTGACCTTGATATCAGAGATTCATCACCATGTTCATTATAAAAATTTGTGAGTTTGAGTGACGCATACTTTGTCATCAGAGATCAAGTTTAACGTCCTCTGAAATAGTCCCATTAGAAGTTAGGATAATTCTCTTGAGTTATCTTAATTTAATTATTTTGAAATATTTTAGTAATAGTAATTAAGATATGTGAATTCTATAAAGTATTATTTATCCTCTGTGTTTTTGTAACTACAGAGGACAAAGGATTAGTCATCAGTGGTGTGTTTCTGTGGTAGCTGTGCAATCATTCATTGCTTTTAGGTGGACTTCAACGTTAAGAAGTTGATGTCCTGATAAGTCCCAATTACCACTATACTTTACAGTATTAGGTATTAAATACTAATTTCAAATAAATGACTTTTGACTGAGAATGATTCAATAAGGTTTTTTTACAGTAATATGAAGTTTATAATCTTATAAAACTGTGAGATTTGGAGGTTATAACATTTTCCTATAGAGCTACTTGACGTTTGTAAAAAGAGGAAGAAAGGTTAATGGAAAATTTTTTCCAAGGGAGGCCTAGTGATAGTGAAACGTAATTTGGCCAGGAATCCTATTATAAAATATTATCACTTTTACACCTTTGTCTTTATTAAAAAAAAAAAAGAAAAAAGATCTCCAAGCAAAATCTTAAAGTAACTAACAACTTAACAACTTTGTTGAAGAGGTGAACTGCCCATAGATTAAAGCAGATGGGCACAATGATAAGAAGTGATTTGTTAAAATTCAGACTCTCAGATGTGAAATCGACTCTCTTTCCTAAACCTTATAGCACAGCTACAGAGACTGTCTTCAGAGGAACATGGATCTATTGTATAAGAACCCCATTAAACATATCTCCTTTGGAAGTCTCAAGGGTAAGGAAAAAAGTGTTGAATGAACTAAGGAGAAATATAATTTTAGCAATGTCTTCTAAAAAAAAATATGTATAATAAGTTATTAGATATTTTAGATGTTCAGTCTTCATACTAACTTGTGAAAAAACATTCTGAAAAATAGCATGTAAATTGCATGGTGCTAAAAATATTTTAGTTATATAAAATTGAGGTTTAGGGAGGAATGTATTATATTAGATAAACCTTTCATATTATCCGTTTCCTGTATCAATTCATCTACTAAGTCTTTTCAAAGAAACTTTGAATATACTGACATCTACAATATTCATTCAATGGCTTTATGACAGAGCTATAAATACCTGTGTAGCAAGAGAGGGAAGGGAGAGACTATTTGCAGAAACCAAGGATTATGGTACATCTGCAATCATCTACAGCGTCAGCATTCATACAGTAAAATAAATGATGATAAAAAACATACACCTGAGGGGAATATATTATCTGAAGCTAGCATAAACAGCATAAATGCTTCATTACCATGGAAACGGTGAACAGTACATGACAGCAGAGAAAGTCAGTTGAGACAGGTCATTTTAATTTTTATTGATAACAAGATTACAGGTGTGCTTTTAATCATTTCAGCACTTCAGGTTTCTCATCAACTGTCACTAATGATTTCATATGACAAGCATATTGCCCTTGTGACATTACAAATACAACCTAGACTTACAATACGTGCTGACTGGCAAGCCACTCTCTGTATTGTCAGAGCACAACTCCAGAAAGTCTATTTGTTTAGTAAACAAGAGATCACTCAACCTCTTCATGATGCCGTGTGATATTTGTGTTTATGTAGTCAACGTAGACAAAAGTTTTGGCAGTGTTCTCCCAAAGAAACTGTGCCTTCTGGGTGAAGATGAGATGGCAGAGAGGCAAGAAAGCTTTTAGAAAGACCATGAAAGGTGTAGGATCAAGAAGCTCAGATCATTTAGGGACATATCATGGAACTGAAAATCAGGGCAGTCCCGATCTACAAGACTTCCTGGCTCCCAGACTATTTGTGCTTTAGATTTCAGCGAATCTTAATTGAATATGTTGTATTGCATGCCTCACTTTAGCTCTAACAACACTGCAGTGTCTGAGGTCTGATTGAAGCCAAGATTGTATGAGTCAGGAAGAAGTATTCATAAAAAAAAAAAATAAATACTGTATTGTGAGAACAGAAGTAAAAAATATTGGAAATGCAAAAGCAATGCATACTCAGTTTCACATACTATTTATGCAATGAATCATGTATAAGTGTTCACAATGCTTTTAATCTGAAACTTCACGTCTCACTTCTTCACCCTATATACCTGAGTCATAGAATGAGTTCTACAAAACACAAGTAGTGTGAACAAGTATTGCAGAATTGTCATTTAGTTTTGTTACTGAAATTCATGCTACCATTAAGATACATATCATAGAGTCATACAATCATAAAATGACATGTTGGAACAGACCTCAGGGATCATCTAGTCTAACCTTTCTTGGCAAAAGCACTGTCTAGAGAAGATGGCCCAGCATGCTGTCTAGCTGAATGTCGGGGAAACCACCGCTTCCTTGGAGAAATTATTCCAATGGCTGGTTGTTCTCAGAGTGAAAATTTTCTTCTTGTGTCCAACTCTTCCCAGGAGTAAATTGCATCCATTACCCTTTGTCTTTTTCACGTGACTTGTAGCAAACAGGGAGTTTCCTTCTTCTTTGTAGCCACCCTTTAAATACTGGAACATAGTGATAAGCTCTCACCCAAGCCTTCTTTTCTCAAAGCTGAACAAACGCAGTTTTCTCAGCCTTTCCTCATATAGTAGTCTTCCCATTCCTTTGATTACCTCTGTGGCCCTTCTCTGAACCCTGTCCAGCCTGTCCACATCTTTTTTGCATAGCACAGGCCTGAAGTGAACACAGCATTCCAGGTGTGGCCTCACAAGGCCTCACAAGTGCTGAGTAGAGTGGGATAATGACTTCTTTATCTCTGCTGGTGATGTGCTTGTTGATGCAACCCAACATCCTGTTGGTTTTCTTTACTGCAGCAGCACAACGTTCACTTGTATTGAGCCTGTTGTCCAGCAGGACCCTCAGATCCCTTTCCACAGAGCTGCTCACCAGCTGGGAAGATCTCAGCCTGTGCTGCACTCTAGCATTATGTTTTCCCAGGTGTGAAACCTTACACATGCCCTTGCTGAACTTCGTAAGGTTCTTGTTAGCTCACTCTTTCAGCCTACCCAGGTCTTCCTGCAGGGTGGTTCTTCCTTCACTTATGAAGACACAAAACAGCGTTGAGCCCAATGTGGATCGCTAGGGGACCCCACTTGTGACAGGTTGCCAGTTTGAAAAGGAGGTATTTACCATCACACTCTGGGTGTGACCTGTCAGCCAGTTCCCCACCCATTGCACAGACTACTTTCCTAGACTGTAACATGTCAGTTTCTTTAGGACGATGCTCTGGGAAACTGTATCAAAAATCTTGGAGAAATCCAGGCAGACAATGTCTACTGCTCACCCCTTATCAATCGAGCATGTCACTTTGCCATAGAAGGTGATCAAGTTTGTCAAGTATGATTTGCCCTTGGTGAATCCGTGCGGGTTTTTCCTAATTGTTCTTTCATTTGACTTGTGATAGCCCCCAGGAAGATTCATTCCTTAACTTTCCCAGGGAACAAAGTAAAGCTGATGAGCCTGTAATTTACTGGATCCTCCTTTAAGCCCTTCTTGTAGATGGGTGTTATATTAAAATCATAGAATCATAGAATTACAGAATCCTTTGGGTTGGAAGGGACCTTTAGAGATCTTCTACCCAGCCCCTCCTGCAGAGAACAGGGACATTGTCAACTAGAACAGGTTGCTTAGAGCCTGTCCAGCCTGGCCTTGAATGTTCCCGGGATGGGGCCTCCACTACTTCCCTAGGCAACCAGTTCCAGGGTTTCACCACCCTCATTGTACAAAAGCTCTCCCTTACAGCCAGTATAAATCTACCCTCCCTTAGTTTAAAGCCATTACTTCTTGCCCTATCAGAACAGGCCTTGCTAAAAACATTTTTCCCCTCTTTGCTATTGGCCCCCTTTAAGTACTGAAAGGCTCCTGTAAGATATCCCCGCAGCCTTCTCTTCTGCAGGCTGAACAAGCCCAACTCTGTCAGCCTTTCCTCATAGAAGAGGTGCTCCAGCCCTCTGATCATTTTTGTGGCCCTCCTCTGGACCTGCTCCAACAGCTCCACGTCCTTGCTGTGCTGAGGGCTCCAGAACTGGACGCAGTACCCCAGTTGCGGTGTCACCAGAGCAGAGTAGAGTGGCAGAATCAATTCACTTGACTGCTAGCCATGTTTCTCTTGATGCAGCCCAGGATACAGTCGGCCTTCTCGGCTGTGAGCACACATTGTTGCCTCATGTCAAGCTTTTCATCCATCAGTACCCCCAAGTCCTGCTTGGCAGGGCTGCTCTCATTCCCTTCATCCCTCAGCCTGGATTGATATCAGGGGTTGCCCCAATCCAGATGCAGGACCTCGCACTTGGCCTTGGTGAACCTCATGATGTTCACACAGGTTCACTTCTTGACCTTTGTCCAGGTCCCTCTGGATAGCATCCCGTGCTTCTGGGGTGTCATCTGCACCACTCAGCTTGGTGTCATCTGCAAACCTGCTGAGGAGGCACTCAATCTCGCTGTCAGTATCACAGATGGAAATGTTAAACAACACTGGTCCCATTACGGACCCCTGAAGTACATCACTCATCACCAGCATCTATTTGGACATCGAGACATTGACCACTACTCTCTGGCTGCAATCTTTCAACCAATTCCGTAGCCACCAAACAATCCACAAATCAAATCCATATTTCTCCAATTTGGAGAGAAGGATGTTGTGAGAGACTGCGTCAAAGGCTTTGCAGAAGTCCAGACAGATCACATTCATAGCTTTTCCCTTGTTCTCTGATGTAGTCACACCATCACAGAAAGCCAGTAAGTTGGTCAGGCAGGACTTGCCCTTGGTGAAGCCGTGCTGCATGTCTCACATCACCTCCCTGCTTCCATGTGTCTTAACATAGCTTCTAGGAGGATCTATTCCATGATCTTCTCAGGCACAGAGGTAAAGATGACACAGAATCACAGAATAGTAGGGGTTGGAAGGGACCTCTCTGGGTCATCTAGTCCAACCCTCCTGCCGAAGCAGGATCACCTACAGTAGGTTGCACAGGACCTTGTCCAGGCGGGTCTTGAATATCTCCAGAAAAGGAGAGTCCACAACCTCCCTGGGCAGCCTGTTCCAGTGCTCCGTCACCCTCAGAGGGAAGAAGTTCTTCCTCACGTTCAGATGGAACTTCCTGTGCTTCAGTTTGTGCACATTGCCCCTTGTCCTGTCACTGGGCACCACTAAAATGAGCTTGGCCCCATCGTCTTGACACCCACCCTTCAGATATTTGTAAGTATAAGCTAGGTCCCCTTTCAGCCTTCTCTTCTTCAGGCTGAACAAGCCCAGCTCCCTCAGCCTCTCCTCGTAGGAGAGATGTTCCAGTTCCCTCATCATCCTTGTAGCCCTCCGCTGGACTCTCTCCAGTAGCTCTTCATCTTTCTTGAAGTGGGAAGCCCAGAACTGGACAGAGTACTCCAGATGAGGCCTCACCAGGGCAGTGTAGAGGGGAAGGAGAACCTCCCTCGTCCTGCTGGCCACACTCTTCTTGATGCACCCCAGGACCCCATTGGCCTATGGACATATATACATATATGTGTATGCATGTACTATTTTGTTTATGTAAACCCTGATTTACACACTGATAGCATAGTCAATTATTTCCAGTGAAAAGTGCTTGAATTCTTTCTCTCAATTTTAACTATTTGCATGTGATCTCAAACCTCACAGTATTTAATCTAGTTATGCTCAAAACACTCCTTAAAGGGTGGGACAGCTTCTGTGGTTGGAGAACTAAAGCACAGAGAGCCACAGTCTAAGTGATTTAGAAGAGCAATGTCTCAGAATAAGAACTGAAATAGGATGAGCAAGGGCTTCAAACACTTCCTGTCTTTTGATATTAAAATAAAGGAACAATGAAATGTGTCTTTTAGCTTAAATATTAGTAGACGTAATATCAAAATGGATATTCTATATATTAAAAATCCTATGATTCAAAGTTATTCTTAAGCATTCACTTTTTTAAAGATTTAACTCATAATAAATAAGTAGACATGTTTGCAAAAGCCTCTGAAAAGAACATGAATCTTTTAAAGCATCTTTTTGTTCTCTTGAAGGCAGAACTTGGATAGTTTTTTTTCCTGATTGTATCCCCAGATTCTCAAGCTCCTTCCAGATTCTGCTTATCATCACTTATGTGCAAGTTCATTATCTTAAAACCTGGTCTCACTGTCTCTGTGCAAATCCATACCAATTACATTGTTCAAATTGTGTTTCACTGACACTGGGTGTTGCTGAAAAGGGAAAACATTCACAGCAAAAGCAGGAACAAAAATGAAATGAGGATGACAGGCAGTTTAAAAATAAGTTCCCAGATGTAGCCTGATTTACATATTCTTTCCTGTAATGACTGAGGGTTTTAATCACCTTACATCAGAGGTTATATTTGTTGTCCATTGTTACCTTTTACCTTTTTAAAAGTTCCAGAAGCTTATATCTCAGCTTAGTTCTGGAGAGACATGAGTTTTGTGTTACTAGAAGGCACCAATGGGCATCCTTCTATTCTGTCATAAGAGACCATCGTCTAAACTGCTGTATCATCTGAGAACATTTCCAATCATGTTTCTGTGACCGCCTGAAAGCTGCTTACCCAGACTTCAGGCTCTGAGCTTTGCTTTTCCACCAGAGGGAAACTTAGGTACAGAGGGTCAAAGAGAACCCCAGCCTGCTTAGAGACTGGGACCTAAATGCCTCCAGAGAGGGACCGAACTAAAAATTAAATAGTCTTTTGCTAACAGATGTTCTTTCGCATGTTAGATGAAACATATGAATAAAGGAAGATGGAGAAGTTTAAAAAACTGCTGCCTCTGTTGAATTATTTCTGAGGTGCAAAGAACATTTCACTTTACATTGTTCTCAAAAGTATTAAAATTATTGTGGAAATAAAAAGAGAAGGAAAAAATGCCACTGTACATTTGTCTTGCTTTTCTTTGACTTGTTTTTCTGTCACAATCAAGTTTATGTGCACTTTTAATCCGTTACAAAAATACCTTGTTATGTTCTCCGTGTATTTTTAGCACTTCTCTCGCAGCGTAAGATCTTTACACAGTTTATTGGATACTTTATATATATTGTATTCTCAGTGAATCAGTTCAAGAAGTCCTATTCTTTCATCCTACATAGATCAGACTGGTTAGTCTCAGACAACTGCTCAACAACCCAAAGGCCCAAAGTGAGGTTATCCATCTTATTTGAAGTTATGCAGATATATCTGCTGTCACCTGTCTTGTTCAGTGTGTACATGAGGTTGCTTGGGTAATTAAAATGAAAATCTGTGCTGCACTGACACAGCACACAGATCAATGTTCCTTTCTCAGCAAACCAGCAAACCCAGATGGCACAAAGTCTTTGCCTTCACAGTGTCTGGGTACGATTGAAACTTGGCACTCGGTTCAGACAAAAGAGAGATTATCCAGGCAGACAGGAGGGGAAGGAGGTGGGAAGCAAAAAGGAGTGGCAGGAATTGTTTTTGCTCCTATAACCATAAATATATCTCATCCTCATGAAAGAAGTTCATAGTATAGAGCTGTGTCATGTATCTAATTGTTCTTGGTTCTTCCAGCTTCTTCTTAGGTCAAAACCACTCCTTTATAAAACATAGTGTTATGGTTTGGCTGCGGCCGGCAACAAAAGCACTACGCGGCTGCCCCTCCCCCCTCCGGGGTGTGGAGGAGAATGGGAAGAAACATGCAGAAACCAGTGGGTCGGGATAAGGGCAGTTTAACAGAACAGCAAAGGGAAACAGTAACAACAACTATACAGATCAGGAGAAAACACAACACCAACCGCACAACACTGAGAGCCGCTCCCTTTGCTGTGCGCTCCCAAGCGGCGAGTGAGTTCCCGCCACCCAGCTCCCCCCAGCCGGAACCCAGCATGGCGGCACATGGTATGGGATACCCTGCTCTGTTTGGCCAGGTTGGGTCAGCCCGCCCGGCTGTGTCCCTTCCTGGATTCCGGTGAAAATTAACCCTGTCCTGACCAAACCCAGGACACATAGCTTTTTGCAAGATAGGAAAAAAAAACAAAACAAAACCAAAAACCAGGTTAGTGTCATAAGTTCTTCAGCATGTAGCTCCATACGCTGATTCAAATCTGTTCATACCACACGAGAGACAGCCCTTTCTTGCATGTGTTAGGGCAGCAGTTCGTTTTAAATCTATCATTCACAAGAGTGATGTCCACATACCAGACAAACAAGCTCTTGGTTTGGAAGCCACAGTAGGTGTTACCTACGTGTCCTGTCACATCTCAAGGGTCATGGTGATGGACGGACAGCATGCTAATCAGCAGACAATGTGTGTTGTTCCTTTAATATAGTTCAATATGAATTTCAGACTGGTTAAGGGTTTACAAAATGGAAGCAAATCTTCTTGATTCTGAACTGAAAATAGCGTATGTAGACACATCCTTATCTCATATGAAGTGATTTTGGAGAAACACACTATCTAAGAAAAAGTGAGCTCATTCCGCTGGCCGTTCTGAAGTGGCTAAAACCAGTGAGACCTCAGTTATCATGTCAAGGCATTTGAACTACTAATCTTCCTTCCCAGTAGCACTTACTCATTCAGACTTGACACCATTGTAGTGACATCACATGGCTTCTATCCTGCTATCTTGGGACTGTCATAAGCAGACAGGTTGCTGTCTGCTCATATTGTAGTGTTTAGAAGTAACCTGAGTGAATCATTAGCCTGTGACATAGCCTGTATGGCCCTCATGTATGGATCAGTGAACAGTTTTCATATGTGTCTCAGAGAAAAAAATCCTCAGGGAAAGGAGTCTGAAACTAGACATTTCTAAAAAATTCAGTTGACATTTCTGAAATACTTTCTCATGTGCAAATTATGAACCAGTTTTGAATCTCACCTATTCTTATCCAATGTCGTTAGTCATCCAAAAAAATCTATGCAGTTGATAGTTATAAAGAAGGATAACCGTAAAAATATAAGAAATGTGTTGATTCTATCATTCTGCATTTCAAATAGCTAAAAAGGACTGTGTGGAATAACCCAAGATGGAGTGGCAAAATTAAAATGAATCAGTATAAAATGCTTCTTTTTATAACTTCATACTTCTCTTCCATTTTGTTTTCTACACTGCTTTTCAGGCCAATTATCTCTCTCCTAGACCATTAATAAACAAAAAGGGATAAACATCTACATCAGCAATATTTTTTTCTGCTTTCTATGACTTTTATCTAAATGTATGTTTATTATGTAGAAGCACTATAGCATATTAATTTCTGTTGGAAAAAATTACTTTCAGCAAACAAGAAAAAGACACAGATAATGATGTGTGTATATCTGCTTATTAATTCTCTGCACACAAGTAAGCAGAAACAGTATTTGTGGCAGCCCTACATGAATGCTGCTAGTGGTGCCCACAAATCTGAGATACAGAGCACTTCCAATTTCAGTAATTGACTACAAAGTCTGCTTCTCCAGTCCCTCATGGGAGTTCATGAGGACATGCATCTGGGACAATGTTAATATTTGTTCTGACACACAGCAGTACACCAACTATTTCCTTTGGCAGATTTCTGTCTACTATTCTGTGTAAAAATGGCTGACATCTTCAAAATGTTAATGAGAGATACATGAATTTTTATAAAGAGATTGGATGGCTTCCACATTTTTTAAATGTATTCAACAGATTGCGAAATACGCTCAATACATTGTTATAAATGCAGTATGTTAACTTTCTTTATTGTTGCATGCCTTTTAATCTACACTGGCAGAGATTAAATATGAGATGATGAACAAATATCCCTAAAATATTGGCTTATTTTTACTTATTTTGCCTAACTGCTTGTTTTTCTTCATCTATTTCTTATACCTTGATTGAACAAAATAGAATATCTTTACAGAAGCTAAATCAGTTTGCACCAGTAAAAAGTCTGGCCCATTGCATTTTGAGCCAGAAGAAGAAATTATGATTGGATTCCAGAAATAAAACTCTAAACCTATTGAAGTGTGGAAACACTTTTTCTTTCTTACTACACTGTTATGAAAGTGCTCTAAAATTATACCTCTACCTAGTCTCTTTTAAATATTTTCTAACCAAATAGCTTCCAGTTTAAGTGTAATCTGGTTTTGTCGCAAACTTTATCACGACTGAGACATCAATATTCTCAGCTGAGTATAATGAGACACATACTTGTGATCTGTCTAGAGCAGACCTAGCATCCAAAGTGTAGACTCTGGACTAGAGCTGTGGTATACTATTCCTTCAACAAAATTATCCTCCAACAAAAAACCTCCACAACTAGAGATTTCTTCTTTACTCATTCTAATCTGACTGAAGTTAAAAAAAGAAGAAAATGAAGAAAAGCAAACTGAAGGGAGTGAAGGAAGGAAGGAGAGAAGGAAGAAGGGAAGAAAGGAAGGAAGGAGGGAAGGAAGAAGGGAAGAAAGGAAAGAAGAACTGAAGGAAGGGAGGAGAGGCTGAACAGGGAAAGAAGACCAAGCAGAGAGGTAGGGGCATGAATCAAGTGGGTGTCTGAATGTTTTGATAGTTACTTTTGAATCATCACCAATGAATAAGAAACCAATTTATTCAGTGCTACAGTTAGCTAATAGAATTGATATCCCTAAGTATTTCTGCTATTTATGGACCAAAGCCCTTAATGACTACAAGTGGAAACAAATCAATTGCCTAAATCTAGTGCTACTGTTAAAAAACATAGAACTAAGTATCTTGTTTGTCTGAAATTCTGGACATGTAGCCACTCCGAGGTGAGATCCAAAACTTATGAAAGTAAATGGAAAAAAAATTTCTGATTTCAGACAGCCAAGCTTATATTTTCCAGAGTTTCACCTCCTTTCTTTTTTCCTTAGCTATATGAAAGAAATAGAGATCCTGGGAGCATACATCCAGCCAATGGAGAGCACTGTAAACAGATCAAAACATTATGATTTACATTGTTTTGCAGAGGATCTGCAAGACATACCGATTTTGCAACATGACCAAAAGCGATGGAATATTGCGTGTTATAACACTAATTCAGAGAAGTAGAATACTCTGCAGCAGACACAATCCCAAGACCTGCAACATTGTCTTTTCTAAGTCTGATGTCATGAACAAAAAGTATTATTTCAGTAAAAATGGCTTTCTGATAGAAAGAGGTTCTTGCATGTTTTGCAAGACAGTGAATATGCTCTGAAAGCCTGTACCTTCCTGAATAAGCTTAATTATTAGATACAACTCTGGAAGTGTTTTATATTTTTTATTCTTTGTTACAAGCCACAATAGTAATGTTGAACAAATCACAAACAGCAGAGTACAATGCATACATAGCAGAAGATACAACATGACTTTTAGCATAACAAATGAAAGATGAATGCCAAAAGCACAAAATGGTTAGCCAAGGTAATAATTTTGAACATCGGCAAAATAATAGTTGTGCCCACACAAGTATGCAGTAGACTAAAGAATTTAGCTCCTAAAAGTATCCTGTCCTTGATAGGATGTAATTATTAGTTAAATTGGTTTCTTCTTGTATCCACAGCGGAATGATAATATTTTGGATTGCTGTAAATGAAAACTATTTCATTTAATTTCTTTGTCTTCATGCATGCGTTCTGAAAAAGACTAGTTATAGGCAAAACTATTCTGCTTTGTTTCTAAAGGCTCAGCTGTAAATCTAAGGACACTGATATACAAACATTTCTGGATTTAGGTACAGAGTTGTGATATTTCCACTCAGCTTTTTGTACTGATCTTGCAGAGGTTTCTGCATCAGTAATGACCTCAGTAAAAAGAAATACATGTTGGTACCTTAACCATCATAGTCAATAAGCTAGCACACTAGCTCAAACTCACCTGCAGTAATGGCTTCAACTGTAGCTTCAGGTTGTACATATTGACTCTGCTATGGGAGCAGGAAGATAGGAGTGGTTAAAACTTCACTCATGTTGGTAGGAGTCATTAAAACTCCCCTGTTGGCACAACAGCCTTGCAAATCTGTTGGTCGGTGTAGACAAAAGCAACAGTTCTGTGAAGCAACTACTTCCTAGCATCATCACAGATACTTTACCGGTTTTATGAGGTAATATTTTAACATTTAGAAGATGTTCTACCAGTGCTGAGGAGAAGAGGAAGAGCATCTGGTTCGAAAGGTCTCATAGGCACAAGAACAATGACTTGTCACAAGCAAAACTGTGCAGCTGTGCCATCCTGAGAACATTCCCCTTGCACTTGTGCTATAGGGACACAGAAGTCACTGAGCAGACTGTGGGCTGTGGCATGAAGAGAAATACTATAAATGCGCTATGAATTGATATAAATAAGCAATAAAGAGTGGCTTGAGATCAGAAAAAATACAAGATGACTGGAATCTGTAAAGGTAAGAACAGGATGACAGGGACACCCACCAAAACCATAGACTTGTCTTGCAAATGCATGAAATATCTGGTTTACCGATTAGTAATATAGTATGAATTGGTCATGGATTCCAGTTCGCTGAGAAGTCCTATGAAACAGATTTTGCCCTTCCTTCCAGTAATCTCCAGATTTCATTAAAATATTCTTATCCATCCACTGAAACAATTTTAAAATATCATTCAGAACACCAGGTTCTATGAAAAGCTGAAGCAGTCTGAAATTAAATCAAACAACAAGCCCTTGAAGAAGTGTTTATGTTATGCTTTATAAAATATGATTCAGATTCTGATAAGCATATTGGTAATATTGTAATATAAGTAGTAAATAACAAAAATAATAATAGTGAGTTATTACCTTATATAACAATACAAAACTAACTGGTTTTAACAATAGGATTATAACTGATCTTATATATTCATTTTGGTAATATGGAGCTGGTGCTTACTGTACAATTAGTTTTTTTAATCAGTTTTATTTTTTTTTTCCTGGACACTTTAGACCAAACATACAAACCATTATAAAATCTTTATGACAAATATCACTTTGGCATTGCACTGCACAGCTGTGGGCACTGAAGCTGTAGCACACTTGGTAGAACTATGCCAGGAGATGAGCAAATCTTAAATGCTGGAAAAGTAACAGTAAGCTGTTGACCCTCATACTAAGTTCAACAAATTTACTGATAACTTGCTCTTAAACTCTGTGCCTGCTGAATATAAACCTTTGCCTTATTATAGCTGCAAGATAGACAAATTGGTGCAAAAAGCAAATGAATTCGGATAAGGGAACTCAACAGAGTCAATGGCCAGCTAATTACCTGAGATGGGACCTCTTCCAGTTCATAGCAGTACTGGCATGTGAACAAAGTACTGAAGCGTGAGACTATCATGAGGGCTGGTGGGACATTTTTTGCACTATATATATTATTTAGTGGTCTTCTTCTATGCATGGAATAAATTATTTAAAACAACTTTCTTCATATGCAAATGTAGCTAATTAAATACTGTTCATTAAGTAATGTATTTGAAGAATAGTAACAATCATTAATCGGACAATTTGCTAAGAAATATTTTTTAAAATACTTAAGAAGTTTTGGCTCTGGTCCTGCAAAAACTGCTCTCTGCTGAAGGCACTTACATTTATGTGGTTTCCTACTGAAATGAATTAGACTCTGAGATTATATCCATACTACTGTACTAAAATAAGACTACGACTGTTCTCCTGAAACAAGGCAATTAGGCATGAAATGGTCAATTTTCATACTACCAAACACACTTAGGCTCCATGACAGGGAAGCCACATGCAAAATACCATAATCCTGTACTATGTCACTTCATGCACCACAGCCAAGAAAGATTTGGATAAGGAAGAACTGCATTAGTGTATACATAGTTTATATAGTGTATGTGTTAATGACAGTAAATATCATGTGTGGGTCTACTGAAAAGCGAACATACTTCAAGGTTATGTTTTATTATTTTTCTAGGATACCATTAATACATAGGATTTTAAGCTGCCATTTGATATATGTGTTAATGGAGACAAGTAGAGATATCAAAGCAGTGTGTTTAGTCCTTTGGGTGTGGAACAAGGCATCTCAGTCTTGTGGATTTTAAAGCAGTCCTTACTGTGTCAGTTATCATGGCCTCCAAGGAAAAGGAAACCGTGGCAGAATGCTTATAACCATCTGGATAAGTATGTGATGTGATGGCAAGTGAACCAGTGGAACAAAACAAGTGGAATCTGTGCTTCTTGAATGAGCTTTTCTCATGTTTTTGTGCCTGGGGGTCCCTCCTGGACATCACTAAATAAATAAATATAATGCAAAGTTTAAGCAAAAGCTTGAACCAGAAGGCTGGACAGAAGGAGGATTTTTTTAATCTCAGCTTTTTTGTTTGTTTATTTTCCTCAGTTTCAAAGATCTGGTCTTTTGCAGGGGAAATATATGATCGTTAGACAGAGGCGTGGCAGGCTAACACAGTTTACATGAAAAGAGTTTAAGTATAGGGCAGCCACAAATAATATATCAGGGCTGATAAATCTGGCAGAAATACACTGTGCTAAAAAAAAAATTAACGAACTGGAGTATTCATCCAGTGATCTCAATACACTCTACAAAGGAGGCTGATACTATTATCTCAGTTTATTAACAGAGAAACTGAGACACAAATACGTGAGTCCACTTGACTATCTTATGCTGTTCACTGCCATTCTAACATCAGATCAAAGAATCAAACTGAAGATTTTTTTAACCCATGATTTTATCTGAATTCTTATCAATAAATGTCAATGGATGTGTAGAAATCTTGGTTTGAAGAGCAAAGTTCAAATCCCATCTTTGCTTGACCGTTTGCTTGAGAGAAATTAAAATCTCACTTTGCAAAGAGAGTGGCCAAATGAAAAAATTACAGGATATTCTGGTTTGCATAATTTCTTCTGTTCAAGTTCCTCCACTCTCCATAAATAACTGAATTCTTCAGGAAAATCTTATAATCACTTTTTGTTTTATTAAATTTCTGTGCCCATAGGCCCATAGGAATATTTTAGAGAAAGTTCATGTCAGGACGTTTTTGACACAGTTAGTTACAATATATTTCAGACAGGAACTTCTGGATTAGTGTCTGCTTCAGTTCAAACAGACACTATATTTGAATCTGAATCTCTTGTCTGCTAGGTGCATACAAACTTTAAACACTCTGCTTTTTAGAGGGGGTGGTGTCCTTACACTGTATAGAAACAGTTAACAAGGTCAGAGAAGAATGACTTCAACATTCTTATTTTAAACAGAAAAGGCAGTTGGGTTTTCCTGCTAAAATCAGAAAATGTCAAATATCACAAAGTTCAAAAATTTTTTCAGAATAACGGAAAAATATCTGTATTCTGTGTTCTGCAAACCATATAGGAAGAATGTTAAAAGTCATTAGAATTCTGTTCCTATTGAAATCACCACGAAAACCTCTACTGACATGATGAAAGATTTTTTGGTAATACCGACTGCCTAATCCATGCTTATAGATTTCTAGATTTATCTACATTAACAAGAATAAAATAGGGACACCTGTTATACTAAGCTGTGATAAAAGCCACAGAAGAAAACAAATGAAAACAAATTCTGTGACTTCTTCATGGAGTTTCACTGCTTTATTGTTTTAAAACAACATACTTGTTCTCACCCGTTTAGATTAAGCCATTAAAGTCACCACCAAAATTAGATAATCCTTGAGAAGGAAGAAAATAAGGTTATCTCAAACTTCTGAACTGACCTGCAGAAGCCTTTGCTGCTATCCCACAATGTCTTTGTTAGCGTGACTCAGTGGGAGCCGTGACTGATCACTCAATTAACATTTCTTGTTCTTGCTGCTGCGCTAGACATACAGTCCCAGATGTTCCATGAATAAAATAATTGTAGTCCCTGAGACTTTCAATTTTTATTTGTCACTTCTCTTCCTGAAACTCCTAGGGCTTATCCTGACTCTTTTAAACCTGGTCTGTCCCCTTTTTTCTCAAAGTAATTTCTGTCCAGCAGGAGACTCGAGAATAGAGGACATAGCCCTTTGAAGAGTTGTTTATTTCAGGGCCACGCAGATGAAGGGAGATCATCCCCGAACAGCTCTGCAGTCAAAAGACTCTTTGCTATTTACATTTCAGTAGTGGCCAAAGCCTAAGAATCGTTAAGAGCTCGATTCCATTAGTTAGTGCCTCATCCGATATAGGATTTATACCCCTGCACCTGAAGAATGCAGGCCAGGACAAAAAATAACTGTGTGAACTATCCTTCAAGGTCCTGAGACAGAGCTGTAATTTTTGTTTCCGTTCTTCTCTGTTTTACTTGATACTTTCCCTTTCATAACAGGCAAACTGAAAATAAATGCAGTGCAAGCCCAGCTACAATGTCCTGAAGAAGACTGGCAGTAAGTCATAAACTAAAGATTGCTCCAACTAAAACATTCTCATCAGAACAGATTAACATGGTGCCATTAACTAACATAATTTTGTGCATGAGAAACTTTTCTCAGATTTCTGCATCTCACTTGTTGTGAATTCTATAGAGGACTGTGATACCATATTATACAAACATTCTCAATGTGATGCCACAGATTTTAGTTGGCATGTTGTTTTCTCTCTTCCAAAGAATTTAAGACAGTCATAAACAAGGTCAGACAGCAATTGCTAGGAAATGACATGACTGAATAATGAAAAGGTCTAAGTGGGACAGAACTCAGAAATTCAAAATATATGAGATGCTAATAGGAAATATGATTCTTAAAGATGAACATGAGAAGGAAAGAAAACAGAAGAACTTCCGACACTACAATGAAAATAGAAAACTACTGAGTGGAATTTGTTTTAACAGAGTTTTAGGAGAAATTTTAATGTGGCCATTTACATATGGAGGACCTGTTACTAGTAGTGTAAAGATCTCATAATTGGAAAAAAATAAAGTGCATATATGATAAGCCTATAAGATAAGCTTTACTGTTGTTGTATTTGAGAAGGGGTAGGAAGTGTTAGAAAAAGCTTTCCACTTAGAGAATTGTTCATTCTCAACCTAGGTTCACTAATTAAAATGTCACAGTTGAAGGTTTATCTCGAGCTGTGTGAAAAGTGCAGGCACATACCTCAGGCAGGCTTTTCACTTAATCTGCAACTTGTTTCTATGTAATAATTAACCTGGGTAAAACTTTAAATAGTTATTGATCATTCCATTACCTAAGCAGCTGATAGAGCAGAGGTTAAGTTTATGGAAAAGTAACAAAGTTTTGCTGGGTTTATCCTTTACATGCTATGTTCTGAAAACCTGAGCCGAAATCTACAAAGCATGTGTGAACTTGTTTAAGAGGGTAAATAGTGTCCCTGAAGTCAAGGATATTATTTGGTTACTTGAAATCAAACATGTATTTAAGAGTTGTGATAGATGAAGGTCATATCTGATGCAGCACAATCAAGCTTCGATGAAGTTAGTGTTAATCTTTATATTAATGTATAGTTCCTACACTAACAGGAATATTATTTTCACAATAAAATATTTAGAGAAATTCATTTTAATTTTTTTTAAATTGTTTTTGTTAGGTTGTCTCATTTTAGCTTTTCAGTTTTCATCAGATATGTGTTTTAGTGACGCAGATGATGGCTGAAGAGCAAAAAGTGTACAGGCAATATAAAACAAAAAAATATATGAAAAACATTTAGAGACTTTTCTGCATCCTGAAGCTGTGAAATTCATTGACTTAGTGTGAGGATATTCCTATTGCTGTGATAGCTTTTACTATTCCTAAGTATGCTACCAGGAACTCCCATTATCCTTTATGCTTAGTGAATAAGACCATTTTTTATTTACTTACAAAATTTTCCATTGTCTTTTGCACCCAGCCAGTGTGAAAAATCATCATAGTAGATGAGAAGTATGTCAGCTTACCTTCAGACATCACCAAAAATATATTTGTCATAAAGCAGACATCTAATAATGTCTGCAGAATGTCAGGTCCTTTCCACTTGTTAGAACAGGATAGTGACTTGCTCACATTTAACCATCTATATCACAGGCATGTAAAGATATACAGGATGGGTTCCATTCAGAACATCCCATAACCTTTCTACAGTGATTATTTTTTTAATCACAGGTAACAGTGAAGGTGATAAAACAGTCCTCAGTTCTCTTGCTGGTGTATTTGAGCCAATATAACACAGTTCTTTTACTAGTTCAGATAACCACTCTGTTGCTGAAGAAGAGAACCAGAACTTATTAAGATTTAGTATATGATATGTTTTTCTCAGAAAGCTGTATTGCTAACATGCTGTCCTTGCTCAGAGCAAGCTGTGAAATGGCAATCTAGTTCAAATGGAAATAAGATATATTTTAATAGCTCCTTATTATAATCAATGTATTCAAAACACTTTCTGAGCTAATATGCTTAATGATGGCATACAGTAACCACGTTTTATATAGGGATAGATACAGCTGTAGCTATTAAGGTCCTCTATCTCTCTGAAATTCCTATCCAGTAAAACCTACTTCACTGAGTAAAGATACAACACTTTCTAATTTTAGTAATGAACTTCTACACTACAGAAATAACATCTACAGCCCACAAAACAACAGTGTGGATAGGCAGAATTCAATTTAATGCCTCCTTTTACAAAGTTAACTTGGGAACTCCTTAAAAAAAAGTTGTATGTACCGGTATTAATATAAAACTACAACATTTTGGCCCATTGCCATTAACCCCGTATATTTTTCTTAGGTGTAAGAATGGGAGAATTGACTTACAGAGAGCCAACCCATGTTATATCCAAGAACTTTTTAAAGTCTAACAACACAAAAATGTGCATATATACTTGTTTCTACTTTCCATCGTTTAATCTCTCTGCATACTTTACATCAAGTCAGGACAGCACTGGAAGTAATGAATTGGTAAAAGGACTGTTGTCTGTGATCCCGTCCAAAAAGGATTACCAATCCTAGATATAAAATGAAATGAAAAAGTTTTCAAACAACATTTTAATTTAAATTCGTACTGATAATTCAGGCATGTTCAAAGCAGCATTGGAATTATCTGCTGTATTGGGAAGGTTTGTGTGGAGGGAGAGAAGAAAAGACTTCTGACATCACAGCAGTATTCTAGAATATGAAGTATATAGTATTCCAGCCTGCAGAATATCTGACTTTATGTTTGCTTTACGTGGACCTCAAATTATAGCCACCTCTTATTGAAGTCATTGTAATCAATGTGCATTCTATATATATGCATTATAATTTAAATGAATATATTTCTCATTGCTTAATTGACTTCTGGGTCTTCTGCAAAGAATTTCTAACTCCACTTTGTTAATCGCAATGTGAGTCATGCCAGCACGCAGATGTAGCAAAGTTACTGTTAAAATTGCCAGTTCTTCTACTTTTAGAGGTGGAGACTTCTGTGATAACACACTGCAAATACATTTCCCTTTTGATTTCTAACGTGATATGATAAATAGTAACTGTTCAAATATACTTTTCTTACAAAGGATAAATTATGAAAAATCTGTTGTTGCTGTTCTTGTGGTGTTTTTTTTTTTTTGTTCTTCCCTCAGTTTGAGTCACTTATAAATTTTACCATGGTTAGTCTAAACATAAGAAAAAAATTTATAGAAAATTCAAGTGGCTCACCTATACTGAAAATCTGTGTTTACGTTCTCCTTCCTACTGCCTGCTGGTTGCATGTACCAGTTACATCTCGTCTTTTATGCAGTAAACTCTTTGGAGCAGGAGCTCTGTTGTAATCTGCTTTATGGGGCCTAGCACAGTGCAACACCTAATTCATTCCACTTCTACCTGCTCCTGCAATATAAGTTGCTTATAGTAATATTCACTTGTAAGAAATAGTTGACTACGGTTATTTTTATTATACACAAGGCTTTGGGAAAGACATGCAATTGTCCAGTTTGTGACAATTCAGCATGGTATTTAAGTGGCACTTCTTTCTCAGGCATCGATACATAAACTGTTAAGGATTTTTGAAAGGATTGAGCAAAATATTTGTGCCAGGTAGTCTGACTACTGATTATATTTTTTTCATGAATCTCTTCCAGGTATAGGATGACAACAACATGTTGCAAAGCTGTCACCACCTTGGTAGCCTGGGCTCCAATATTTGCCCTTGTAAGTACTAGCTGAGGTCTATAAAGAGATCTGAGCTTGGTCTTCCTTGCACTACACTCTTCTTAGCTTCTAATGATCTCCTCTCCTGATACAGGAAACACGTTTAGATTTGCTCTCTCTTTATGGCCCTGCATACTAACAAAAGAGGTTTTTTTCTTCCATTATGATGTTTTGAAATGGTGTTTTTTCTCAGTCCTCATCACTGTATAAAGCCTTTATCAATAAAGCAAGTTCCACACTTCAGTAGACAATTCATATGCTTGAAGTACTGAAATGTTCTGCATAAGAGACTGATTGCGAACCTACATTTTTTTCCTTCTTCTTTTTGGACTGCAGAAGTTGATCTAGTACGGGACATGTATTCTTTCAGCTACCAGTTCTCAAACAGTTGTAAGTTTTCTTGTGTGACCTACTTCCAGATACATGTTTCACCTGACATATCACTAGACCTGAAAGAACTAAAACTTTTGGCACGTGTCACACATTTGCAATAAACTTACAAAAGATGTGTCATATTCTGTGCATAGTTTTAAAGACGGTAGTAACACTTTCAGCTCTGTGGCTTCAGTCAAGAATTATCTCCATGTGCACGAGTCATGTTACTAACTATATGCTGATCAACTCACAGGTATTTATGATCATATTTCTCTAGAATACTGATTTGCCACAGCCTGTCCTAATGGAAATTATAATAACTGCCAGGAACACTCAAGAATTTTGGATGCATACATAAATTACTTTGGAATTAAAACAAAGAGTGAGATTTTTATTTCTCTGGTCACACCCACAGAAGCAGCAATTTATTCTTTAAAGCCATTGAAGGAACACTCAAATGAAGGCAAAACAATGGTACCACCCTTGATATTAGCTGCCCATTTTTTGAAAGTAAGCACAGGACTGCTAATTTAACTCAGAACAAAGTACAGGACAAGCATGATACTTGTCTTAAGGAAAACAGCTAAAGTATACGGCTCAACCAGTTGAGAATATATGCAAAAGTAATGCTGTGTGAAGCAACAAATAATCTTGATTATTTGGTTAGTAGATGCAAAGCAGCCATGTTGAATACCTTGATCATTTTCTTATTTTCTCAAAGTGATTCCAAACTTCCTGCTGTCCATGGTAAGTCTCTGAAAGGCAGAAAAGAAGAGTCAAGTGGGGGCTCCATTTATATATGCCAACACTGTACTGCCAGCTGTGAATTATGATCAGATAGTATAGATGCTTGTGACAACTGAACAGAAGGAATGAGAAAGCTGGACATGCTCTCTCTCTGTTTCACTCTTTCACACAACACCTACTGAATCACCTGATCCAAGCCACGAATTGGATGGAGTATACTCCTGTCAGGTTTGCAGATGGCTTCAAACTGAGGGGAACTGCCAATATACTTGAGGGCGTAGCTGCCACCCAGAAGAGCCTAAGCCTGCTGGAGGAATGGGCTCAGAGTAGCCTTATGAAATTCAAGGACAAATGCAAATCCCTCCACCTGTTATGCAAGGAAGAGCCCCTTGCAACGATACAGACTGAGGTGGGGGACAGCTCTGCAGAAGAGACCCTGAAGGTCCCGGCAGACATCAAGTTGAACATTGCACAGCTGAGTGCCCTGGCAGCGAAGAAGGTCAACAACATCTCAGTCTTTTGTAGCATGGGCCTCTAAACTGGGGCAGTGATTATCTACTCCAGCACTCGCTGTGGTGTGTCTTGAGTAGTTCAGGTTGGGCTTTCCAATAGGGAAGACACCAATAAACTGGACAGAGTTCAACACAGGGCCACCATGTTGATTGATGACTTCAGCATTTGCTTTGTCAGGGGAGGCTGAAGGAGCTGGGCTTGTTCATCCTGGAGCAAGGGTGGCTACGTGGGAAGAAAACAGCAGCCCTCCAGCACCTACAGGAAGGGCATCAAGAAGACAGAGACAGGCCTCACACAGTGGAGCATGGGAAGGCAAGAGACAACAGACATTAGCTGAAACAACAGAGATATGACCAGATATAAGGAGAAACTGATTCATGATCAGGACTTGCCCATGGGGAGTATACAGTCTCCCTGTTCATTGATTTTTAAGACCAAATTGACCAAAGCCCTGAGTAATCCATCTGGCCTTGCAGCTCCCTCTGCTCAGAGCAGGAGGCTGAATCTGAGACCTCCTGAGGTCCCTTCCAACACGTACTGTTGAAAGCTGAACGGGAAGACTATTGTATTTTGCAAATGCAGCAGGACTGAAGTACAAAGAGAAACTGACTTGAAGATATAGAGGAGGCAATCAGATGGGTGTATCTTTGAATGCCATCAGCATTGGGTTGTGCATCATACATGGGATAATTAAATGATGCCTGCAAGTAAATGAAGCAATATGTAATGGGTTAGCAGAGACATCGTAATGACTGACCTAACTATATTGTTGCAAGCACAAAGGTAAGTCAGAATATGTTTAGAGGCGGCGTGCCACATGATGGTATTATGAGAAGTCATTTGCAAGTTTTATTAGACTTCTTTTGAGAAGCTGCTCTTGAGCTTAAACGAAGATTTGAGTCTGATGTAGAAATTTCTGGGTAAATGTATCATCTGTAATACTCAAGTGGTCAGATTATTTGATTAGAATGGTCCCTCCTGGCCTGACAATCTGCAACTTTACAAATGCACTGTAATTAACATAATGACTTGCTTGATGTGTGTATCATAGTACAAAGCCAGGCTACCTGTGAGGATGCAGATAGTTGATGACCATAATGGTGTGCTACCTTCACAGATTACTGGGTGTGGACATTTCTGTGTGGTGGTATAATAACAAATGACAATTTGTGAGCTGCAAGGCAATTGTTTCTAATCCTGATTCTTATCATTTGAACCTGCAGATGTGGTGGGCACCTACAATTTCTAATGAAGTCAGTAGGAGGTGCAGATACTTAGTGGATATGAAAATCATGCTCATAAAAGTTGGTAGATATCTATTTCCAGAGATAAATTTGAATGACAATAACATAATTAAATTAAGAATCCCATCCAAAGTAGTTCTGGTTTATGGTACATATAAAATTTAATGGAACATTAAGCAATAGGCCTATTTTATTCAGTGCTGCTAAGTATCTTATATGAAGAATTTGTGATTTTGGAGATTTTATAGCTAAGCAAATTATTAACACACTGTAGACAGCATGCAGACTTTAGCCACTAGTTTGTTCTAATTTATTCTTGTAAAGGCTTCATGTGGAGGGTTAAAAAGGCAAGCTTATATTTCATTGCAGGTTGTCCACAGGTAAGGTGATCCGATATAATTTTTCTTATGCTCAGATAGGAATACTCTGTCTGTTGGAACTTAATTGGTGAAGTAACTGTACTGAGACCTAATCGGATGACAATAGTATAGGTAAACCTAATATTACATCCCCTGGCATTGTTTTAGGAAACATCAGATATCTAGTGAAATATTTAAGCAGATTAATTAAATTAAGCACACATTTAACTTTGTGTAAATGGGAGCATGCTTTCTTTAAGAAGCCATTTTCAGTGGATTTTATTTTTATAGTTGAAATAGGCACTTCTGAAACACGATTTCTCATTTTTTACAGTTTGACCAGAGTGTTTAAAAGTGTTGTTTACCTCAGAACTTATCTGAAGTAAACAGGGCTCAACAAGCAATGAACTCATTAATTTATGGCAGTTTACAGTGTTTTCACTGCACTGAAACTTAAATAAACCCTAGTGGGTTTTATTGACTGACTGTAATTTCTTTTATTTATTGCAGTTAGTAATTGCATTTTCTTCTTCATATCACCATGTTCTTCAAATTGACCTGTGGAATGAAGTCTTCCCCGTTGTAGGACAATAATTGATGCTTTCCAGGCAGTTGATGCAGGTATGGGGTCAGAGGGGCAGACTCAAGGAAGGAAAAGGTTCTGACTGAGAAGAACATTTAAGTAGTTGCTTAAAGTTAATTCCTATTTTAAGTGGCTTACTTTATGCAAAAGTTATCAGCTTAAGTGCATGATTCAAGATAAGCTTTTTCAAGTGTGCTGAGCCGAATCAGTGCTTTGAGGACTTGGAACTGCATTTGTCAACAGCTTAATGTATCATTGGAATATACACTTACTCACTAAATGAGATCAACTGAACTGTAAGTAAATGATATTCTATATTGCCATGTCAGATACGAAAATATAGAACCATAAATAAGTCACAGAACAATATTATGTTCCTGAAAGAGACCTGAATTTTAGAATGTGCTTCTTGAACTTTCCGTTTTGGAAAGCAACCCAGTTTCACATAACAAAGTAGTTAACTCACCAGATAAAGGGAGGACAAGTATCATTCCTAAAGGAAATTATTTTAAGCATGAAATTACAATCTGATATATAAATATGAAGTCCCTAGGGCATTAACATTTTGGGAGCTGAAAGTTATGAAAAGCCACACTTCAGTAACATTGTTTAGAATCTTCTTTGTTTTTTGATTCATAGCCATAATGCAAAACAAGGGGTAGTTATATCCTTTAGACTGAGTTCTCATGCTATAACGGACCCATGTGGCATTGGTCTGATGAAGTCAGAGGATTTATAGTTCATTTACATGACAGAAGGAGAGGAGAATTAAATCCTGCAGTGTAACACATATCCATGGAACCTTAAATTTCGTATTTTCTTTTTACTTTTCTATGCTTAAGTATATTATTGCTTCTTTTTCTTTCCTTTTCAGCATGTTCACTTGAGCATGACAGAAACATCCTTCCTTCAGGATTCCACCATAGAAATTGTCATAGCAGGAGACTGAAGAGCTTTACAAGCACAGAAAACATGACTGATTTGATAAACATTACATACTTCTAAATAAGATTAAAAGGGTATCCCATTGTTTCACAGGTTGTTAATATCATGCTACAGTCTTGATCAGAAAGACAAGAGAAACACTTATTGATTTTTCCTGCAGGACTCTAATTACTGCTTGTCTGCTTTTTGTATCCTGCAGGATGTTGTGGTAGTGATTTGACTGCACACAGCCCATTCATTTCTAATGAATTCTTCCTGAGATTTGAACATTTCCAACTGTATTCTTTCTTTTTTCATGATCTTAAAATAATACACAGGATAAAGCGAACAGAATATATATTTTAAAATTTAAATGGTACTTTCTAAATAATTACATGCCAGATTAACCCATTACTTTCCACAGTTTTTCACACTTTGCTAAGTGCAAACATGCACATAATATTTTGTCACAGAAGAAATAGCTCAGCACTCACCCCTGCAAACAGGATACAACCTTATATTTATTGTAGATGGCTGGATGTTATTTTACATGGGGTGCTAATCTTCTGCTGCATAATAGTATATGAAAACCTGCACCAAACTGTGAACTTGTGTCTTCCTTAACAGATGCCCCACTGAATTCTGTCACATTTAGTATCTCAAAGATATATTTTCAGCTTTGCTCAGGGAAAATAATACCCTGCTCTGTGAGTTATCCCCTTCGTAACTGTAGAACTGCTATTGAATAAGGTATTACTAAACAAGAATGAAGGTGACAGAAGCTGAATATGTCAGTAAGAATCCTTTATGACGAATGGTGATCATTTATTTCTCCACTAAGAATTTTTAAAATGACACAAGGCCTCTTTTTTTTATGTTTTAGTGCATCCAGATTCCAAAACAAATAGTAAGTGGTAACACAACCATTACGAAATGCTAATTGATAGAGCTATCACTGTATCTGGGCAAATCACTGCACAGGGCTCCCCTTAGCACATCTGTAACAGGTAAATTTAAGTTACAATTCCCTAACCCAAATCATTCTTCTTATCACGGACAATACAATGAGTAGATTTATCTCAACTTGGCTGGCTGGCCTGAATACTGAAGCTGATGAAAAAAGTCAGGTTCACCTTGACTAGAAAGATCAAATTTAGACTACAGTTTGTCCTTTCTATGCTGAGAGCAGACTTTTCACTCCTGTCCCAACTTATGTACATCAAGCAAAAGGGATGAAGTCAGAAGAAGAGTCCTCAAGATCTTGATTTCAGCCAGAGGTATGCAGGGTATAATTTTTCACAGTATTTGTGTAGAATAGCTACTCCAAAGGTTATTTCAGAGCATTCTGGTCAGCTTTCTGGTCCAGTTTATCCTTGGTGGAGTCACCTATCTTCCCACAGAATCATAGGTGACGTACTAGCTAACTGAGGCCTCTAAGCTAAAGCATAAAGTTTTACAGCAAAAAAATCCCCCCATGCCACTTCATCCCCTTACATGATCCATAAATTCTAATCTGAACATACAGAGACAGAACAAAAGTCTGATGTAGTGTTAGCTACCATGCCATAAAACCTTCACATTTTTATTCATCTCACTCCTGTTCTCTTCTGCTCTAGTTTTGTCTAGTCTATTCCACTCCATTCTGTTGTAATTAAGTTTATCATATATAGCATGCATATTAATAACTAATCCATAATTTATATATTACATAGTTTTGTATACAAATATATGTAACTATACATAATATAGTTGTATTCTTATGTAGTGCCATATATTCTGCACACACAGTCCCTGATATATATATTGGGTTTGCATTTCTAGCCTTTGTGGATACATCTGTAGAACCAGATTTAGTTCTCTAATTTCAACCCTCGTTCCATTGAGAAGAGATGTTACGGCAGAATGGGTAGGTAGAAAAACACTGTGACTTCAAAATGAAAAGCATCATATTCTGCTCATTATCACCTCTTACAATACGGATAGCAATATCTACAGAAAAGGTTTACCAGAAATTCACTGAAAGGAGGTGACCTTTCTGGAGGATAAGAGACAGAAGCAGGAACAGGGGAAAAGGAATTATATCACATGTATGTGATGCACAACTCCTTTTGAACTGCATATGTTAAGATTGGATGAGAAAGTAGAAGACAGCATTCAGTTGAGAAATGAAGCTAGGAATAGCAAAGTGAAATTAATATTTGACAATAAACAAAGAACATAAGAAGGAAGTGAATGAAGCATCAATGAAAATGATAAGGCAAATGGATGCCCCATTAGCCATGACACTTACAGATACAATCTCTCAAGATGACATTTGCCAGATAAAGCTTTCCTCCAGTAATAACAGACAGGCAGTTCTTCGCAGACCTGTTTCGATTAAAACAACCTTCTTTGTCAAGGCCTTAGATTTTTCTGAGCTTTCTTTCTTCTGTAAGCAGTTGTGGAAAGGACATGCGATGGACAGACCCCTTTTTATTTCCAAGACACAAGGTATTAAAGAGATCTGTGTGTTTATGGCTGAGCTGCATGAAGGGGAGGTGTGTAAAAGTGGAGCAATGACATTATGGTTAAATGTTCAAGCAGTGTAAGTGTTCCTTACACCAGCATGTCAAGAGCAACAGGCCAGGCCAAGAAAATGGGAAAAGTTATGCCAAATTATTGGCTGGCTAGAGAGACAGCTGTTAAATACCTGAAGGGAGTGGAAATTATCAGTAAAACTACTTCTTAGCACAGAGTGCAGATGTTTTCCCTGACATTTCTGAAGAATATATTAGCCTGAATGCTAATTTTGAACAACCTGTTTCACTGAAAAGGGCTTACATGTGCTTTGTAAACAAACACACTCCCCTGAAAAGTGAAAGTGGCAACATAAGAAGCGATACATCAAGAAAATAATTCTTGACATCTTTTGGCCATAGGGCTGAAGATGGCGAGAAAATGGATCTCGAGTATTCCAACTGTAGACTACCAAGTTGTCTCCCAGTGGAAAACTCTTAAAAACATGCTCAGAAAGAATAAAACCAAACAAAAAACTAAAACCAAAACTCATCATTATAAATAAGACTATGTTGCTCTAACATAGATTTTGAAACTTTTCCATTTTATCTCTCACGTATGGCACAGGCTGGAAAGCATGTCCTGGATATTAAATTATGCCAGCGTTTTTTAAATACAGGGACTAAATAGAAGAGCTGCAAAAAGAAAAGATTTTTTTTTAAAAGGAAGTAAACCTCAAAACCTCATAAACTCCAATGAGTGGATACTATCTCCAATGCAAATATCATTTCTATGGTTCCCATTCTTCCTTAGGAAAACTACCAGATAATTTGTTAATTATTTAATTAAGAAATGTAATGAAAAGGGAAAAGACACAGTGTGGTTTATTCCTTTACAGATTACTTTAAAAATGTTTCTACTTCCAAAGTTATATGGCTCCAGAAAACAAAAAGCAGCATGGTTGAGATTTTAAAAAAGACATTCAGTGTATCCAGACTTTCATTTATATTTTATAGGTGAATCTCAAAGCTAAGTTATTCTAACCACATTCTAGTTCAAGGAAATGTGGATCTTATGCAAACAACATGACCTTCTTCAGCTCCAGACTCACAAACTGTGATCTAACAACACCAGTGACGTCTGGAAAGCAGATAGTTGTGGCTGCTGGCTTCTTGAAAATTTCATATGCCCTTAGGCTTTGCCTTGAGATAAGCCCTTGGGTGAGTTACAATCACTAACAATCACTTCCTTCGTGTCCCACCTTCTGGGTCAAAGCTGTATTTCACTGTTGCATTTATTAATTGGTACATGTGATTGACAGGACACTGGTCTATATTTTTAACAAGATTCAAAATTTTTTCTGCTTTCAGAGGTGAGATTTGAATTCTTGTTATGAACTTCAGTCCTGCAAATATTCACATTCATGAATAGTATTCATGCATGAGTGGTCCCATGGAACTAGAAAGGGACCACTTGGACGGATGAAGCTAGTCACATGCATAAGTGGTTAAGTGTTTGAACTGAGCTAACATGAGCTACTGCTTCTAACAGCAAGTATCCCTTGATACACCTTCTATGTACAAAAATAGAGATTCTAACATTCCCTTATGTTCTAAATATATTAACAAGGCAACTTGGAAAGATGCCTACTACTGTCTCATACCATACTGAAGCACAACTTTACTCTGCATTACAGTGCCTAGTGCTCCTGGGACTACCTGGAAAATATTTACCTGGCATATTACAGGCACAATGAGGCACACCCACCATGCTCTGAGCAGACATGAACTCACATCTTGTGAGTTTCATGCAAACTAAAATCTGCGTGACTGCTGACAGTGCAATGCCACACTTGCTAATGAACCCTTCTCAGAGACAGAGTTCAGGACTGGTGCTGTATGAATGCAGCCACACAGTTTTTCAATCAGTGCCAGCCTGAGTCCAGCTGCTTTGGAGACCAAGTGCAAACACACGTTATACATATAGCCCTAAAGGTATTATGGGGCACCTCTAGGCATTCTACCAATGCTCTGCACCAGTGGAAAGAACAGATCACCGTGACTTTCCTCATCCTTCCTGACCTGCTGTGTCTCCTCCCCACCCATTCCTACTTCATTGATACTCTAGGTAGGAATGCAGAGGCAAAGATTCAAGAGATATACTTTGAAGGGAATTCCCCTTAACCAGGAAACTTACTTTCACTCAGTACCTCTCTGTGACAGGTATTCTACACTGAAGGTTAAGCTGAAGTTTGATACATACTGCAGAGACTTACTGAACTCAAGCATTTTGTGGAGAAAGGTGAACTAGACTATACTATTCTTCTGCTTAATTAGAAAGGAAATTATAGCTGTCATGCATCAACAAATCAATACAATAAAAATACTGTGTACAGTTCCTGCCCCCATTCAACCAAAACAAACTAAACTCAGCCAGCATTAAATACTTAAATACTAAAAATATACATCTGAGCTACTCCCAGAGGTTCCCTTTGCAATGACAGGATACAAATAGGCCCCTCCAGAGAGCAATTAGTTTAATCTTAAATGTGTAACTGTGAGGTATGTAAAGGTTCTTCATTGACTCTCATGTGTCAATATGATTAGGCTGGCTAATGTTGCATTACATAGTCAGCTTTTAAAGTCCTGAATTATGGCAGGTGAACTGGTGTTAGGCTTTAATAATGTACAGATTTTTAAGGTTAGAATGACCTGTTACAAACAAAAACTCTTACCTCTTCCACGACACTGGAGGGATCAGAAAAAGCGTATCAGGTTGAATTCAAGAAGTTTGTTAATATGAAATAATCAAAATATCAAAATAATACTCCAATTATCTGTAGGTTTTCTTATTGCCTTATCTGTAGAAAGATACTTTTTGTTTTACAGACTGACACCAACAAAACCAAAGACCCTGATTGCCTTTAATCCTGAACAGAAGAGCAGGGAACAGGGATTCTAATCAAAACTTTCCATTTCACTAGCTGTCCACCTCACTCTTTCAATTTCATACACACAAGGCCTAACGAAGTTTAGCACTGAAACGCAACCTATCTTCCACAACTATCTTTTGCACTGGTCAGTGGAGATGAATAAGTACAGAGTAGTCCTCTAATACAGTACACGTACACTCCCCTTAGATGTTATGCTGAAACCCAGAAAAATCCCTAATCTAGTTTTATGCATTCACCTTGCAGGATATCATTGACTCAGATCCTATATAAACAGTCTGAAAAGGAGGTAAAGGCTTCCGGCCTTGAGCTTTCTGGAAGAGACCTTCTCTGCATGGGTCCAGCCCCATGACAACATGACAGAAGTCAGTACAAAGTCACCATAAAGTAGCAAAGCCTGACACTGGTAACCTGCAGGGTGGTATATGTTTTAGTCTATGCAAAGGGATGTAGAAGCCTACAATTTTTACTTTGGTGTGCTGTTGGCTTGAGATGGGCTTGCATCAAAATAGTGAAGACGTTAAGAAAGTTTGGGCTTGAATCTGGGATTCAGTCCTTCCCTAATTGCTTCATCTGTAGTGGCTAAGGCTGTCTGTATTTGCATAAATCAGTTCAGATGCTCTCTTTTCCTAAACACAAAACATTTAGCAGCTGCTCTCGTTGTTGTTAACCTCCTCAAAGTAATGCTAAGCAACAATATCAACAAAGCAATTAGTTTTCTTCATTTTTTCCCCTCTTAATTCTACGTGTATTTCAGATACAATTCCACATAAGCAGTTCTAAAAGGTAGATTTGGTGTGTAGACGTAGGTGTATAGAGCGGTAATGCAAGATTCTTCACAATTATTTTACAGCCATACTTTCAGGACTTGCTTTTTCACTGCTGCTTGTAAGTAGAAATTTGACCCTTATTTGATGGTCCTCAGCAAGACCCGTTTGTATACTGTGGATATATATATATATATATACATATAAAGTCTCAGGTGGGTATTTTGCCAGCTGCAAATTACTATTGTAGGACACTGCTTTTGCCACACAGGATAAGAACAGAGATTAATCCCGTTTGCTTTAGTATAGGGCAATGTGAGAAATTATTATTTCAGAATAAAATTTCATAGTTTTCTAATACATGCACTTGTTTTTATTTTTAATGCTACCTTCCCATCTACAAGTCTCTGCTCTTATTTTTTATTAATTTCATGGCTGATTTCATATTTATCTTCTTTTAACCATTACAGGCTGGGTCCTTGAGAAGATAAGGCATCTCAACAACAATCCTGACCCCCTTGTGAAGCAAGGTTTCTCTCAGTACGTCAATCTAAGCCTCTTCATTGACAATTGCAAAACAGTTGACTCATACACCTGAATCTTCCCGTACTTGTTCCTCATAAGATCACAAGTTTCATTCTCCTAAATAAAGGTCAAAGTAAAACACAACAAAAAAATACCCCTAATGCTCCAGTGAGAAGACAACCTGCAAAAAGCAGTGTGTAGCCTGGAGCTTCTCTGGTTTCTCTGAATTGCTGATGTACTCCAGTTTCATACAGTTTACTTGAAGACATTTTTCAGTTGCTTTGTGGAAGTATTGCTAGCACACAAATAAATTTCCAGAATTCTGTCATAGACAACTTACAGTTTTTCCTAAAAATATTTCTGCCATCAACACTTTGCCCTCTTGCAGGTGTATGACATGGTCTGGAGTGCATTCAGGTTGCCCACATGATGCCACACCTGTGACCATTTAGTAGCCTTCCGCATAAAGAGTAAAAAGATAGTGTCAGAAACTTGTATCACCTTCCTAGAGGACCTGGGGTAATCCACCTACATGCAAGGTAATTCCTTCTTTTGTTCCCATTCATTTTCACTGTTCAGGCTAGCAGAATTCCCTCATGTAACCTCAGGTTGATTTCAATATTTTGTTTTCAGGGTGGAGCGCTACCATGATTATTTTCTGTAAACTGTTGTAGAGTGGGATTGTGAAATAGAGTGTAAGAGAGCTCAGCTGTGTAATTCTGGCACAATGAGCAGTTTCAAGGGATCAGAATTCTTTGTTATGATTTAGGGTGAGCCACTTTGGAAATCAGCCCAAAGAGAAATCTTTTTATTTTCCCCCCTCACTATTATTCATCTTCTCTTCACTGGCTACTGCCCTCTGAAGTTCAGGGTCTAAGTAGTGTAAATTAATGAACTGGTTTCCTAAAGATCTGGATCTCACTTTGAAGTCTAAACTAATCCAGTATAACGACAAAGTACTGCTGCTGCACACAGTGGATTTTGTAGTGTGGAGTATACCTTAAGAGATATCTACAAATACTTACCCAGGAAAAATTGTTGCACAAGTATGTTTTTGTCAGTGTTTTCACATTTCACTCAGTGCAAAATCACATGAACTCTCATTATTCACAGTTTGGGACTGCTACATACCACCCCAGTAACTTACTCAGGCTTGTGGGATACTGCCAAAACTAACATGTGAACCAGTTGCCTGCAGCAGAAAACAAGCAGAAAAGATGTTAAAGAAGATCTGTAGAAAAAGCCCAGAGAAAAGCACAGGAAGGGTTTATAGAACAACCATTAAAAAGTTCAAATTGTTACTGTCTGATACATGGATCATTATTTTTGAGAAACGAAACCACTGCATTACAAAGAAAACTACAGGACACACATGCATATTATTGAGAATAATGGAAACATTCAAATGGCCATTTAATCCAGAAGCTCTTTAAAGGGAAAAAAAAAAAGAAATTACATTGGGACAGAGTGTGCTGTCCCCATACACACCTGTGAGTTGTTGGTCATTAGTTACACCAACTTCAATGCTATTATTTATGGCACCAGTACCAGTGCAGCCAGGTATTTGAACTTCTGTGTAACTTTAATACTAGGAGACAGGAGTGTGGACATCCTCACCATTGTGAATTACACAATATTTATTACAAGTATGTTATTAAGCAGTATTTTGTATTCTTAATATTCGCTTGCCAGTTGCAGTCACTTTCTATCTTGACTCTTTTTGTAAGCAAAATAGCACTTCATTTTAAAGGAAATCTTGTCCAAATGGGTTCCTACCCAAAAGCCGCTGTAATTAACAGAAATAAATGTTGGTTTTCCCTACCAGAGAAAGTGTTCCACTCCAGGCAGCCCTTTTCTATTTTTGCTTTGAATCACATCTTAATCAAAAGTGCCTGTAGTTCAGCACTTCAACTGATTGCATTCTTAGTATTTAAAACCAGATCTTCCACCTGCCAACCTGTTTAGCTGAATGATTTGTTCATATTATTGCATTGCTTGTACTTACTGTTTTGTGGGGAGTTTGCTGTTGATCAACTCATACTTCTTATTATCATATATCACTGCCACCTTCAGAAGCAATTTAAATAAGTGTATGTAACCACAGGGAGGATTGCATTGTGCACCCAGCCTGGTTACAGAACAATTAAACTCACTCTGGAAGAAAAACATGATTTGATTCACTTGCAGTAGCAGATGTCCAACTGTATTTCAGCTTGAAGTAGAGAAAATAGCTGGGTTTCATTTAAAAGACCAAAACCATAGTCCCCCACCCCAAAAAGCTGCAATTAAATACATAAACAAGTGTTTTCTAGTTACTAACCTAAGAAACTTTCAGAATAGTAAAAACTGCATGGGTTTTATAACATTTTATTACAAATATTGCATTTAAATTTTTTCAAAAACATTTCCACTTGTACAAACTACAGATATTTTAAAGGATTGCATTCGTATTGTTAACAGTGCATTTTCCTTACTTTGACTGACAGGTGAAATGTTTTTTGCAACAATTTTCAAGTTCCACTTTGCAGTGAAGTAAACTTTCCTCCTACAAAAGTATACAAAACAACTTTCTCGGTCAGAAAATCCTACAGTTTTCATTGGACCATGTGCCTGGGTCCTGCAGGTTGCAGCAGTTTCTAACATTAGTGACTCTCATCTTTCAGGATCCCAAGTAAGATCTTTCTGCCTTACAGAGATTTGAAACCTGAATCTTACAGAAAGTAATCATGGTTACTTTCCACATGATGTTCTTATCTGTGATGTTCTGTAGATGTACTGCTACAAAGAAGAACTATTAACTTTATTCAGGCAATCTGATATAGGAGTAACTGTCATAAAAAAAAAAAAAAAACAACAAAAAGAAAGAACAACGAAAAATTCAGACTGCTTACTTTATAGGGCTGCCAGTCTTTGGCATCTTAAGCAGCTGCTGAAGAGAAGGTGCCATGATGTCTATTAGACCTGCCCACTGCAGACAGTCTAATTAGCCGTTACAGTGTTTGTATACCCCCCCGTTTTTATTCTGTTCCATGTTCCAGATTTCTTAGAGAGATATTTCTCATTATTTAGCACAGTGAGGGATACCTATGGTCCTTTAGAGTGGTTCAATAAGAGGTTATCAAGGAAGGCCAGGCTACAACGGCAATTGAGCAGAAAGGGAGCATTAAGCCTTTAACTGCAACTTGCACAAGTCACCATGGAAAACAAAATCCTCTGGTCCCAGTAGAAGGCTTTGGTGTTTGGTACTTTTTCATTTAGTTGCAAATTCTCAGAGGAAAAAGTCTGAATTTATAAACTGTCCTGCTGAGCCTCTGAAAGAGGGAGAGAGGAAAAAAAGTGAGGTACTTCTAGGGTTTTTGCAAAGAGGGAGTTGAGGCTGGAAAGGAAGGAGTCACAGTCTACCTCTTCTCCAGAAGGCTCAATGCTACAAAAAAACAGAGAAAGAAAAATTGCACACTACCAGGAAAAAAAAAACAACAACATCCTAAAGTTGCACCGTTTGTTTAAAAATAACTGCAATGTACTGTCATCTTTGAACAATTTTCTCCCATGTGGCACGTTTCACAAACATTGATTTTTTTTTGACTTTTCACTAGTAGAATTGAATTTCCTTCTTCTTTATCTGTCTTACATACACACACATACATACACACATACCCACAAATCCAGTGAAATGTAATAAACTAGCATTGATTTCAACAAAAATTAGATGAAGTGAGATAATACAAAAATAGTAGTTGCTGAGGTAGGCTTTACCTGTGGTCACTAATAGGGCATTTAAAAAATAAATACTTCCTGAGTATTTCTCTAATAACTACAATCCATTTCTACTCAGAAAAATAATAACAAGTCTTTATTCATGTGTTGCAGTACTTTACTGAAATAGTCATATACGTGGCTTTTAATTTTTTCATAGACCTGCATAGGAAAGCCTCATGTCCCACTTCCTTTTCCATGTTGAGTGGTCACAGTCCTTTATGGCCTTCTGTGCTGCTGACTGAAATCATACACATTTGCACATCTGAAAGCCTTTGACGGGCAGATCAGTTCACAGGCCAGTTATGTCATCTGTGTAATCAGTGTTGCATAATAAAACATAGAATAAATGTTAGACAAAAGGCAAAATATACAGAGCTTTAATCCACTGAAATGTTAACCTGGTGGAAAGCATCAAAATAACACATTCACTACAGAGACAGATGAGTGATATTCCACATTGAGGTGATCAATACAGGGAGAGCATGAAGTGTAGAGCTGTAAGAAATCTAAATGACTAAATGACCAAAGGGCTTGTAGAAATTCCCACAAGTTGTCTTTCAGGCTCACCCTGACTGGATAATCTAATTTAAGATGACAAACTAACACATATGCTCTAAGTATCTGTGCTGTCCACACTGAAGGACTCATGATTTTCAGGTGAATTATAATGTTTACATCTTCCCGCTAAGGGTTTGCACATTCTGTACCCAGTTTCATTTATTCTGACCTGGGAAATTCTGTGAACTGAGAGGAGGAGAACAATTAAAGCATCAATTGCCAGATCACTTTAAGCTATCACTTAAAGCTGTTCCAGAGGTCAGGTCTACCAGTGTGCCCTGGCAGCAGTGGAGGCTAACACACCAGGCTGTATCAACAGAAGTGTAGCCAGTAGATGAAAGAAAGTGTTTATCCCACTTTACTTGGCACTTGTTAGACCACATCTGGATTCTTGCATTTTAGGCAATTTTTAGGCCCCCAGGACAACAAGAATATGGCTAAACTGCAGCAAGTTCAGCATAGGCCCACAGTGATAGCTGGGGCTGGAGCACTTGGCCTGTGAAGGGAGGCTGAGGGAGCTAGTCTTGTCCAGTCTGAGGCAGCGTTGGTTTCAGTGGGACTGACCAGCAGCTCCCAGTGCCCATGGGCATTGAGGAGATGAAGCCAGACCCTGCACAATGGGACACGGATGAGACACAACAGGCACAGACGAAACCAAGAGAGGTTCCAGTTGGATATGAGGATTTGCACTGTGAGGATAAGTAGGAACTTAATATTATTTGGAAATATCAATTTGCAAAGATAACTTGGATTTGAAGATGTTCAAGTGGAGCCATAAGATTCATAGAAGTAATTCCCTCTGTTTTGCTTTAAGTGGCTTGACAAGGATACAATTAAAAACAGCAGAGAAGTAAAACAGAAGAGGTGTAGTCATCTGCTATTTTACTTTTCAAGCAAAAGTTTTGGCAATACTCAATACAGTCAATGCTTTAAATTAACATCTGGTATTATACTCTCTGTCCTTCTTCTGCATGACTATAAGATGCAATTTTTTCTATGGTTTATTTTTCACTGGCATATTTCTCTCTAGCTCATTTCTTCCTGGTTTAATTAGGCTTCCTAGTTCATAGTTCTCAAGTCATCTGTGTTTACAGAAGACCATCATTTTAAACGTTATATCCCCTGGTCTTCAAACTGTTAAATTCTTCCCCTTCTACCCCCAAAGGAAAAAAAATATGTGGATTTGTTATTTTGTTCTGGAGATAATAGTCACTAACTATGAATATGATGGGTATGATGACTGGAGGGCTACAGCGACACTGAATCTAGATTAGCTTAGAAATGACTGAAAAGTCCACCGTGTCTGGAAGAGGTGGTAAAACTCATCAGTTTAAGACATAGATGGGATCCATGGAAATGAGTTACACATAACGTGCTTGTACTGCACTTTTAGAACACGTTATTTTACATCTGATTATTATTTTTTTGATCCTAGTTAGATGAAGCCGTAATGGTTATTTGATACCAAATACAAAAACTGTTTCAATTGCTGTCCAAATCCTCTGGCCTTATCATGAAGCAACTAACATAGTACTAATTGGCACCTAGGGTATATGCATACATCTAAACAAAGGTGCAATAAGCACTGTCAATTTAGATGCAATGGCCAAAAAAGATAAAACCAGAACTGAGAGCACCATGGCATAAATACCTGCATGGGATACAAAATTGAGCATATAACCATGAAACTCCAGTGTATGGTTTCATAATATGCTAAAATTCTGAACCTTCAGCCTGAGCAGAAGCCTGTGGCAACACCTCTCAACTGCTATTGTTATCTTATTCCAGCTGTATTCAAGAAAGCACAGTCAGACTTTGGCTTGGATGTAATAGCCATACCCTGTTTCAGTTTCAGTAGAGAAACAGAGTACTGAGTTTGCATAGTGGAAACTATTCTCACCTGCTGAGACTGGAATAGAGGAACGTTGGCAAGCAGAACTGGAGGAAGGAAACACGTGCACAATACTAAAAGCAGAGGAGGTGGGAATCTCAGGACATTTTTGGTTTTAAATTTTCACAGTAGTATAAGTATACAGTACATGGTATATGCTACCACTCAGTTACAAGACCACCTGGTAGACAAAACAGTTTTTGTAAACACTGAATTCAAAGAAAAGTAAGAGAGGTCATGTCTTTGTCAGTCTTTTAACTTACACATAATGAAAAAACAGAAGTTACAAAGTATTTAATTATGAAGGACAACAGACCCTCAAGTCATTCTAAAGGGAGCAAAGACTATTTTAGGGATGATACTGAGGGAGAAAGACCATCTCATGCTTTTTCATATCAGGGATGCACAGATTATTCACTTGCAATGGCTACTTTTGACACTTGGATTTGAGACCTGCACAGAAGGAAAAGAATTTTAAAACCTGACAAGTTTTCTTGTTGGGGTTTTCTCCCCTTGTTCCCTGCAGTGAGTTTTATTGCCAGGTGAGCTCTTTTTTCAGGATCTCTCGGCCCCATTTAACAGGCTTCTACATGTTCAGAACTTGAAAGACGCACCCAACATATCATCAGTGTTCCCATCATCGGTCACGTTGACACTGGCTTCCTCCCAAATCAAACGTGAATGTCTTTTTTTCCTCTTTTCTTTTTTTTTAAGTTTCTACAAAAGAGATTAGTCAGTAGTGTACAAAAAAAAAAAAAAAATCAACCACCCTAAAAACTGAAACAAAAACCCACAAAAAGCCCAAACAAAACCTCCAGTTTACAATAGTATTTAACATACATTACTCCCATCTTAAGTATTCAAAATGCTCAAAGGAATAAAAATCTAAAAGGGGCAAGAAGGACACTCATCAGAAACAGTGCAATGTGTTTTTTAGGATAGAAATTTAAACCAAATAAAGGCATGTAGTTCAGATCACTGATACTGATTAAATGTATTGGGGTTACTCAGCAATGTCTTCTTATTGGCCCAAATTCAGCAAAGCACTACACATGAATAATTGGGAATACAAGCATGGAAACAAGATTTAAGCTTCAGAACAACCACATGGGTGCTTACAGCATCTTACTAAATAAGGGCTTGAAGCCTTAGTTAGCAACTTTTTTCATGTAGGGTTTTACACTCAGTTTGCTGGAGATGTCATCCCATCAGTCTCATGCTTTTTTTTTTTATTTGTCTTGTGCTTTTGTTTTCCATATGGTAGAGTTTCCATTTCCCCTTATATGGAGAGGGAATTTGAGGGGAGAAACCAGCCAAGATGTATTTGGTTCATTTCTATACTTATATTTGACACATATAGAAATAGACTATTTCTTCGTTTATATAATTCAGTTATGTCTCACAGAGTTTGGTATCTCAACAAAATAAAGTGTTGTTAATACCTGCACTTTTATGAGTGCCTCAGTACAAGATTTGAGGGCAAGAAATGAGAGGAACAGTGTTGTACAGCAATAAACTTCTGAGAAAAAGATAGTCTGCATAAAAATGGCATCATTTAGTTGTTTAGTGTTTCTAAACAATTTCCAGATGAAATGTTCAAACAGGGAGATAGTTTTCGTAACTGTCAACTCTGCAAACACAATATGGGAGAGTCAAGCAAGAGTTATACAACTAAATAAAAAAAAATTAATTTAATCAAAACCATTAGGCTCTCGTGCAGTTGCATTAACTTTTCAGTTTTACCTTTATCCTCTCCCCTCTTCTGTATTGTTTACACCCACCTCTTTTTCTTGTCTAAAAATAAACTATTCTTTTGGGAAAGGAAATGTATCTTTGCATATGCCAACATACTACCTACCTTGGTGTAGATCAGGTGCAATTGTAATGCAAATAAAAACATCAGTGGAAAAAGACAAATACAAACAAAATGTACAGGTAACATGCTATTTTTGTGCATTATTCCAGGCAACTAATTTGAATCTTCTCAGTCACTCCTTCAGTAGACATATATTTTCCCAGCTCTTGTGGCCAGTCATAGTTTCTCCCCATACAAAAAAACCAGCTTTTATCATGACATAACTTTATGACTAGAACAGGTGAGTAAAGATATTTTATTCAGTCAAGTAATCAGCTTCTGAAATCGGACACCTTCGAAACTGGGTGAGGTTTTTTAAGGAGCATTGGGAAACTTCATATTGCTTCAGAACTTTGAAGATTAGTTTTATTGCAATGAAAGCCAGAGGGTTTACAAGTGAACACTAAAAACAGACAATGTTTAATATAAAGAATAAATCTTGCAGACACTGTACATAATTTCTGCTTTGGAATTATTATTTAATGACATGACGTAATGAAAGACTTTGCTTTTGTTTGTATGATATTCCCTCTTAGAACAGATGCTCAAGACAAAATCCTGGCTTGCAACGCAAGGTGTGCCAAGTAGGGAAAAGAATGCAGGCAGCCTCTTCCTTTTCCTCTTGCACCTGTGCAGGTCTCGGGCAGGATGGCGCCACGCGTCCTGGGACACTTGAGGAGAAGAGTGAAGGGGTGGCCTACAGTGCCTAAGTGAAATTAAAGATGTGGTTTACCATACTGGTTTGCAGAAAAGGCCCCCTCCCTCCCTCCTCATATGCCTGTGGGAGCCTGCCTAAGGCCATGTCTACACCACACAATAGAGTGCCATAATGGAAACCTACCGCTGAGAGACCTCAACTAAATGCACACCAGGCTACACCAGGTTTTGTGGGCCTGGAGACACTACAGGTACAGTAGTTTATGCTGTATGCAGAGCATGAAGTATTGCCAGAAGACCTTCTCCAAAGAAATGACTAACACCTTGTTTCTGCCAACACAATGTCTCTGCTAAATCCAGAACTGGAGGCAGGGGTCTGGGGAACATGGAGCGAGGATGCCTGATTTGGTTGCATGCAGACTTGCAAATTGGAAAGAGAGCCAATAGCTGACAGCTGAGAAGGGGAGATTCAGCAGTATTTCCTCATCACTATGCCACTTCCAGACCCAAGCTTGCCTTCATGCAGCCAGCTCCGAAGTCTTTGCATGATATTGCCAAAAAACCTCAGGAAAATATGGAAAGGATGGAGATACGTTTGTGTCTGTGCCACCACCAGTGCTATTACATATAAGGTTGCTGAAACCTAAGGCAACTCCACAGATCAGCTCCATTAAAACAGGCGTCTTGTGCTGGTTTAGGCCCTTCAGAGTCTTTTGCCATGCCTTGGCTTAGGCACTGCAGCATATCTGTGTAAGGTGGGATAAAATGATAT
>Ga0065711_1027110_pt1 | contig 54022 bp, 54 predicted proteins | sample Hoacrofraction12_FD_59098 | JGI IMG/M metagenome (GOLD analysis project Ga0065711, IMG submission 59098) | Hoatzin crop microbial communities from Cojedes, Venezuela - Epithelial fraction 12 v2 (version 2) | ecosystem: Host-associated > Birds > Digestive system > Esophagus > Crop | place...
CCCCCCCGAATCTTCTCTATCCAGCTTCCAAGGGCTTCCCGCTGGGTCCTTTCTCACCTGTACACCCCCGACTCCCCCATCGCACCCCGGGACCCTGAGAACAACTGCAAACAGCCGGGAGGCCTCACACAGAAACCCAACAACCCCAGCGAGAGTCTAATTGCCTTCAAAGCTCGCAGTGCCAGCGTGAGAGGCTGCCTTCAGCACAAACAGCCTTTCCACCATCACACGCCTCACCCAGGTGCACAACGGCTTTTGCAAAGGCCCAAGGGACCGAAACAGCTCTGCAAGGCCTTGAGAGAAGGGAAATTGCTATCAGAGACTCCTGTGGACTCCACGGCCCACCACGGAGGCTGCTGGCTTCTACAGGCCATCCCCCATCTGTTGGAATAGCAGGAAGTTTTACGTTAGCAATAAAAAATAAAAAATGCTGGAGTCCAACTGGTGACTGAAGTCTGGTGCCAGGCTCCGCTGCAGAGACATCACAGCTGCTTACAGTGCCATCTCTGAAAGAGGTGCTCATTAAACATTTGCCTTGGGTTTATTTTCCCTGTTTGCTAAAACCAAACATTCGCAACAAAAATCTGAAAGGGAGAGCTGCAAGTCAAAAGTTTGATTTCATAAAAACAAATACCACCAGCTATCTAACTCCAGGCTTTTCTTCCTTTGCCCTCTGTTTTTAGCCTTTATAGGCTACTCTGAGAAGCTCACAGCCACACGGGCTAGAAGCAATTTTTATTTTCTAATAGGGAAACCTGAGATTTTCAACTAAGAGATTGGGCTTTTTGAGAAGACCCCAATACACTCTTTAGAGCTGGTAAAAGGGGCTTCGTGTCACAGAACTACCTCAAGATGCAGAAAGAACTGTTTTCCAAGCTGGATATTTTTGGTGGAGTTCCTGCCTTTTTGCCCAGCTATCAAGATGCTTCCAAAAGCTGAAAATACCTTCCATACATGAACCAAGAATACCAACAGATCAAGGCTGAGGAGCTGGTCAACAAGGTGAACTCCCAAAACACAGAACACACATCAGTGCCAGGCTGCACGGAGGAAGGCTCTCATCAGCAGGACCAAGACAGCAGAGCTGTGGACAGGATTCAGAAGTACTGACATCCAGATGTTAACAACACATCAATTCTCCAACAGGAATGGGAAGCCCACAGGCAGCATAGTAGGCAGAGCCCACAACCCAGTGTCATATGGCCCAGTAGCACGTGAGCCTTCTCCTCACTAAATACTATTCAGCTGCACCTGAAGTCATTTGAGAAGTTTATTTAGCAGGTTCCCCACCCTGCTCTGAAGCCTGGGAAGCTTGGGCTGGCTGCAAGCCCATTTGCTGCCATGCCAAGGGCTGAGCCTTCACATCTCCCCCTGCCACCGTCTTGGGAGGCCAGTGCTGCCCAGGCACCGCTGCTTTGCTTGCACCCCGCGCTGGGGCACTGCCGTGCAGCACCTGTGGGAGCACGGCATCTCCTGCACCCAGGGGTCCGGCTGTCCCCGGGCCCACCCTTCTCGGCACAGCCAGCACCAAGCTGGGCTCCTCCAGCTCTCGGGGTACCTGGCAGGAGGCTGACCCTGCGGAGCTGTGCCCTGAGGCACTGACACGGATCGATCCACAAGCCGCCCCTGATGTTCTACACTTCTGATTGCTACATTTTTTGTGACAAATTGATAAACTGCATCTCCACTCAGTTAAAGATTTGATCTCGCTCTCTTAATCCGCTATCAATAAGATATTAATCGTGCACCCGACCCGTTCTGTTCCCCGTCTGCCTGCAAATCCAATAATCATTTCAGAATTCACAGCTGAGTGGGGCACTCCCTTCAAACAATTAATTTCAGGGGAGTCTCATTTATTTTCCCCGTAACCCTCTCCCCCCTAGCCCTCCCTGCTTGCCAGTCTGTCCCCTTCTCCCCGCCACTGACACACTTCCCAGCTGAAACTCCTGCTCGGGAGAGGTGGGAGGTGGGAGTGCAGCTGATGCTGGGAGCTGGAGAGGTCTTGCTGGACCCCCTTCCATTTGCCGCTCCACGCAACTGATTAAACCCCATTGCCCAGCCCCCAGACCTCCCTAAGTGTGGAGGCCAAAATCACCCCGAAGCTAACGCCCCGTGCCAACTGCACTGCGAGGAAGGGGCCCACGTCCCCGTCCGCACGGGAGGGTGGTGGGTCGGCCAGGACTCAGGGGCGAGCCTTCGCACCCGGTGGGCTCAGCCTCCAGGTGTCCTTGTAGGGAAGCTGCAGGAGCACTCGCTCCGTCTCACGTCACGCCAGTGTACCCCCCCCATGGACAGGAACGAGAGCTCCCACGGTATTGCTCCTGCACCACGAGTGTTGCTAAAATCGTTGGTGCTCGCTCACCACAGTGACAGGAGGGAAAGAGGGGCCCTAAAATGGGGTAATCCCCAGTAGCGCATAGCCCCTCTGCCACCTCCCCTGGCCTTTGCTCTGCTGGTGTCTCCGGATTTCCAGGCAGGGCAGGGTTTGTCCATGGCCAGAGCCATGTGCCTGAGGGAAGCTCAGGTGAAGGACAGTCGGGTGAGAAGTCTGTGTGGGCCGCGAGGATGGATGAACTGGTGACAACAGAGCTTTATCCACATATACCATTGATGTCTCCTAAGAGCTTTATCCACATATGCCATTGACATCTCCTAATAGCCCACACTGCTGTCTGAGCACTTCTTGATTTGGACTCTAGAGCTTTTAGCTTCTCCCCATGATCCAGGCGAGAACCAAGCTTCTCGGCCAGTGGTGCTCTCAGGCAAGGTCTCACTGCACCATTCCTTCCCCATCCAGCCTCTTCTAGCACTGCATCTCAACAGCCAGCCCATTTCAGATGATGCTGGTAGGCTAATTAATCTGTGCAATAATTTCTAGCCGCAACATTCATATGAACGCCAGATACACAAATTAGTTTGTGCCTCAAACTTGCGACACAAGTGCTGGAGACCAAGCACAGAGCCCATGGGGAGATAAAAAGTTGCAGAGAGCACCACAGAATGTGCAAAGTCCTTCATTGTCCATGTGGCAAATACTAAGGAAAAAGCCCAAGTCAGTGTCCTTCCCTGTCAAAGGATGCCCTCCTGATGTGCTTCTTTTGCACCATCCTCTTTGCCGTCCTCCCCCTTCACCTCAGAGCCCAGAGGAGACAGAAGTACTATGACCAGAGAAAGGACGGGCTGGGAGAGCGGAGCCGTCGCCAGCAATCGCTGCCGTTGGCATCGGCAGGGAGGCCGGAGGAAAGAGCGTCTCTGCTCCTGTGCGGGGACAAGAGCAGGGCTCTGACAAGCTCTTTAAGCTCCCCAGGCTCCAGAAAATGCTGCGCAAAGTGTTTTAGCAACAAAAGTCTTGAGAAGAACAAACACTCTAATCCCTTAATGAGCTGGCTGATCCCCCATCTTGGCTTTGGCTTCTCTAAAGAGCCACACGCTCCCCTCCCGCCCGGCCCCGGCCCCCTCCGGAGCAACCCGCCGGCCGCCTCAGCACCGATTCAAGGTGCTCATTGGGATCCAATCCAATTACCCTGCGTCCTGCTGCGCGGCCCCACAGACCAACGGCTCTTTCAGGGCTGAGTCTTATGGCCTGTTAATCCTCCCCTCATTAAAAGACCTTGTTCCTCCCTCCTCGGAGATGAAAACAAAAAACCCGCAAAAAAACCCAACACCACACTGGGAAAAGTTTATGGAAGAGAGCCCCAAAGCGGAGCACAAAAGCTGGCCCTCGAGTTGCGGGCTCTCCCCGCTCTCAGGGGTCACCCCTGCGTAACTCGGGGTGTCCCTGCCTCCTCCTGCCCCCAAACCCAGCTTGCACACGATGGAGATGGGCAGGCAGCCGGCCCTCACGCCGTTCTTGCACTGTGGCTTTATTGGCTTCGCTTTAATGGGCCTGTCATTAAGCCAGGAGGAAGCCGGGTGGGAGGGTTCCCATAAAGCTAAGGCCTCACAGCTAATGAACGCGGCACCCGGGGGGAAAGGACACTGGAGCAGCAGTTGTAGTTGGTCACGCAGGGCTGAGCTGGCCTTTGACAGCCTCGCAAGGACAGGGTCCCTCCTTGCCGGGAGAGGAAAGGTTGGAGCAGCCCTGCTGCCATCACCCTCTGGTCCCACACAGGAGGGGGGACTGAGGTCTCCGGCTCAGTGGGTGCACATCCCCGCTCCCGGGAGCCTCCTCGGCACTTGGCTGGAGGGACGAGCCGGGGGTCAGCCGGCTGCAGCCACCTCCTGACACACGTGCCGTGCCCCCTCTGTGGGGTGGTCCCGCTCCTCTCCCTCCTGCTTCCCTCTGTCCCGACGATGCAGCCACAAACCCTAGTGATTTCCCTCCAGTTGCACGTGCTATTTAAAGTCTGACCAGCTCAGCTTCAATTTCACCAGTCTTACTGTAGCTGCTGCTACTGGTGCCGGTACTCATCAGCCCACTGATAGAGCATAACGAAGAGCAGGACCGCTCCTCTTCTGGGGGAAGATTCGCGGGTGGACAAGCCAGTCCCTGCCTGCCGCAGATGTCTTCAGCTCACCCTGCCACGCAGGGCAATGTGGAAATACGAGAAAATACTTAATAGTCAGCATTTTCCAAAACAAAGAATTCTGATTGTCACTGTCTGGTAAAATGGATTTACATCCCCACCACCACATCACAGAGCAGAATTTCAGTCCCAGGTCCCAGGAGTGCTAAAAACTTTGCTGAAGACGGAGACAGACCTGGGAAGTTTAGGTGGAAGATAATAACAAAACCAGGGTTAGGTAGGATGGTCGGATAACAGCGAGGACTTCTCTCTAAAGATAACGAGATAAAAATGAAGCAAAATAAAATTAAGGGAGAAACTTGCTGGCAGCGAAACCCACTGGGAATCTTCACTATTTAAAGATTTTGAAGATCGCACTGGGGAAAAAGGCTGCGGGGGAAATTTTGGTTCCCAAAGAGCCTGAACAGATGTTGTGGTACAATAGGCAGCACGGGGTTTGTGGAGTCACAGTTTTGTTCTCGGCCCCGATACCAGCTCGCAGCACAGCCTCACTGCAGGCTAAACTCGGCACACACTCAGATGCTGCTCCCAGAAGTCTCTCACCAAATTTAGCCCAGCCAGTCAGGCTCTCAGCTAGAGGTAACCTAAGCATCATGACTTCTGGGCCCAGGAGAATGACAGTAATCACCCAAAGTCTTCTCAGAACCGAGGCAGGCTCACAATTCACTTCAAAGCAACCGCAGAGGTGGTTGTTCTCCCTCCAGAGCTGCCAGAGCTCCTGACAATCATAACAACAGGTATGAAAAGCAGCCACAAGAAGGAAGCAGCTCGTTTTTGTGGGGCGAACGGCTTTTCTAGCTTGGGCTAACCCAGGCATTGGTGCATCAGGCGCTGTTCTGGCCGTGCACTATCAGGAACATCTCTAACAACACACCAGTGACGCTCTGCTGCGATGAGGCTCAGGATTACACGCGACTGAGAAGGATTTCAGCGATAACAAGAGACACAATTAGGTCTTCCCAAAGTTTTGTCATAGCAGGAAATTGGAGCGTTGACTTATTGAGCATTTTCACAGTTGGTATCTGAATTTTTTTCGTGTAAGGTAGCAGGGAGCAAACATATTAAGCTGGAAATGACATTTTTCAGTGGGGTTTTGTTTTCAGTTAAGTTTTGGGGAGGAAGGAAAGAAAAGAAGTTTTTCAAATTTCTGACAACTTCTTTTTCCCTCCCCACCAGAAAAATTCCTTACCAGTCTGTCTCAGGCCCCAGGGAGGTGAACTGCATGATCTAATTGGGCATTATCTCAGTCTTCTCCAATTTCTCTCTTGTCACACAGTCTGCTTTTTGACCTATGCCAAGAGAAACAACGTTGGCATGCATCCTTTTTGGCTTTGACAGAGCCTGTTTCTGCTCAGCTCTCTTCCACAAATTCTTTCTAGCTATGCCATCTCATCCATTCACTTTGCAGTTGCACATTCAACACCACAATTACAACACACAAGACAGAAATCAGCCTCACCTTTTCCCACCTACTGCTGTTTGTTTCTCGTTCTTTGTGCTCCCTTCAGCAGGAGCAGTGAAACTCAGCTAGTCTGCTTTGCTTTTTGTTTGTGGTCGGGTTAGTTTTTTTATCCTTTGTTGTTGAACCCAGCCATCTGCAGGGAACGACTTTGCTCAAGAACTCGGTCTCTTTCTCTGCTCACCAGTTGTCTGCCATCAGCTGATAATTCCTCTCCATCTGTTGTTTGAAAATATTTTCTAAATAATTTCTGTGAATGATTCAAACTATCTTGGTCAGCTTTGACTGGATGGAGTGGTCGTGCACTCCGTTTCTTTTCCCGTGGGTCTTCAGTCACTTTTGAAGTCATGGCTTGGGTAACAATCCTGGAATTTTTAGAACAAAATAATTTTCCATTAGCTCTCACCAAATTTTACTTGCAAGTGTCTTGTTTCACAAGTACTCTGGCTAGTAAATCTGTCTGCTAGAACATCATCAGGAAGTGCATCCAAGAGACAAATCCCAAGGAAATTTGTTTAAGTTTTTTGTTGGATAGTACATTAACGGAAAATGGTTTCCGTGTGATGACTGAAGTCATTACAGGCTGAGTTCAGCAATGCTGCTGCAAACACAGACCTGGTCCTTTGACACTGCACAGAATGCTGAGAGCTCTGGACTTGATCCAGCAAAATATTTAAGCACATGAGCAGCTTAAGAAATGAAGTGTGTGGTTAAATAGCTAGCTAGATCAGGGCCAAAACATTTGGCATCTCGCAGGATTGCTCCATAAAAATGCTTTTCGTTTTAAAAAAGGTTAATTTTTCATAAAAAAGCTATATTAGGAATTACCAGCTTCCTTTTTAGGTGCAATTTAACATGGTTATCTAGCTTAATATCACGCCTTTAGCCCCTCTCTCTGCAGGCAGTTATTCAGAGGAAGGGCTCTTCTTATACGTCATCGCTCCTTTACACTGTGAAGCTCATTCTTTGCCAAGGTGTCAGCCGGGGAAGCCCCCCACGGTTGTGACCAGTCTCAGCAGGTTCCAGCAAAGAAGGGGAGGTGGTGTGAGGGACACACATGTGCAAACACTCATAATTCACAAGGGGTGCATTCCAAAATGGTGTTTGTAGCAGGACGTCAAGGGGCTGGCGCAGACGCGGAGGTCAGGCACACATGTACGAGCCAGACTTGCTCGCTCTCTTTGTCAGGCAATTACTTGCACTGCGGTTAGCCCGGGAGACTGGGAGATAGAGATCAGAGCCCTCTGTGCTAGCTACCAGCATGAACACAGAGCTACCGTCCCGCCGACTGTCTGTCGAAAGAACCGCAGCGTGACTGGGAGGGGAGACGGGGCCTTTCCAGCGGGCAGAGCGAAGAGCTTTCCCGTCTCTCTGTCCACAAGCACTTACTGGAGCTAGCGGTGGAGAAGACTACAAGACACAGGCGAGATCTCTGCTTTTCTGCTTAAAATGCCACCTCATGGATTTAATGGAGCTGGCACATGGCCCACCACATTTTCCGCTGCCCACTGCCACTTTCATCAGTCTGTCCCTGTACCCAGCCACTGGGGACACTGGGAGCCTGTGGGGGCAGGGAGATACACCAGTATCTCCCAGAATGGATAGGTCGAGAGGAAGTCAAGTCAAGAAAGATGGCCTTTTACTGAATCCTCCCTCTTGGGGCCATAAATAGCTCTTTCCTCTGTGACCCTCGGTCCCCCGCAGCCCTTCCCCACCTCCACCCCCACCCCAGCACAGGCTGCTCCTTGCCCTCTGCAGATCATTGTCTCCCTGCTAATTGCCCTGTCTAGGAGGAACAGGTCAGCAGCTTCAGGTGAGAGCCAGAGCAAGCTGTTAATAAGTAAATGATAAAAAAAGAAGTTACAGAATGAACTTGTTTCTTGCCAGGACTTGCCTTTCAATTTGGCAGCCACAACTGTCCTGTTGCAAAAGGGCTCAAGCTCTTTCTCTCCCCTTGACCCAAAACCCTGACGGTAATATTAAGCTCAAACACTGGTCCCCAACTCCAAGGAGTGTGCATGTGGGCGTGCACGTGCGTGAGTCTTGCAGCTCAGAGGCTGCCCTGATAGCCACACTGTATGTCCATGCCTATATTAGTAAATAAAAGCCTGGAAACTATGTGCCCCCAGATCATCCGCGCTGTTTAATTAACTACAGGCTCCCTGGCTGGGAAATGGCTCAGTCTGTCACCTGGCCATGGCGCGTGCCACCAGCCAGCCCCACCAGACAGTACGGACAGAGCCTCCAGCACCATGCCACCGTGGCTGGCACCCTCGGGCACCTCCAGAGCCACGACACCTTGCCTCGCACCCTGGGGCACCTCCGAGAGAGAGACAAAGCGTTTGGACTGCTCCCTAACCAGCAGCCCCATCCCAGGGGACGCAGCAGGAAGAAACCTCTGTTAAGAGACCTCAAAGCAGACTCGTTCCCAGCTCCTGGATCAAGCGTTGGGCAGGGGGCCCAGATGTCCCCTGAGAACATGACCCCCGGCTATCTGTGCCACACGGCTCACAGGAGATGCTGCAGCCCCTGCCCCGCGCTGGGGCATGGTCCCCGCTGTCGCTGCCCCTTCCCGGGAGGAGGTGCTGGGGTGGTGGCCGGACTCCTCCGCTCCCCGCCTTTGTGAGCCTAACCCCGGGGGGTCTCACATGCCTTTGAAACCCGAGTTGCGTTGATGGATATATTTGCTGGGTGCCTCCCGTCTCTCCTGGGCGCGGGCTGCCCTGTCTGGAGGTTCTGTGAGGGAGAGGGGTCTGGAGTTTAAGAGCGTTATTGTTACCAGAGGAAGGAATTTTCGGTCCTATAAATCAGCAGCAGGCAGCAGTAGGGCCAGCATACTTGGGCTGTGTGAACAAACTTCATTTCCTGGGAGACTGGCCTTCAATCACCCTCTGTCATACTCCACTGATCAGAGGTGGACATGAGAGGAGTTCATTAAGGTGGAAGAAAAATAATATAATAGGTCCTCCCCATGCATGCACTGTTCCCGACCCCCGGGGGTGGCAAGACACCCCTGCCTTGTGCTGGGATCCAAAACACACACGCGCACACACAGAGGCACTCACCCCGAGTGTGCTGGTATTCCTCTGCCTAAGCAAATTTCCTGCTAAAAATGGACACCTCGAACGTAGCCCGAGGTTTTTTCTGGCTACTCTTCGGACGAACTCAGTCCCACTGTCTGTTGACTCGCTTTGTAATTCTTGGCTGCACTCTGCCGGAGAAGAATCAGGCCCAGCACGAAGTGCGAAAGGAATCGACAATTTTCCGAGCAAAACAGAGAGCTCAAAGCACTCCTTGTTGGTTTCATTTCCTGGTTTTCTGAATGGATCTTCTTCTTTTCTTTCTTTTTCTTTGTTTTTTTTAGGGAGATAATCTCTTCTGTTTCTCTTTACCATTCTTCAACACTACAGAGTTTGAAAATTATTGGAATTAGGAAAAGGCGTGAGAATGACAAGTAGGCAAAAATTTAAAAATTAAATACAGTGAATAATAAGAGAAAATATTTTGAGTAAAGGACATGGAAAAAAATACCAAAGGGGACACTTGTTTATGAAAAGTTTTGTGTTTTCAAGAACAAATCATCGTACCAAGTGGAATAAAAGCTCTTCAGACTCCTGAGCTGGGTTGGGCTGGTGGTGTCCATGTGTATGCTTTTCACAAGGCATAAAAGAAAGACAGACGTATTTGATTGTTTCCTTCACTTTGAAACACATTTCTTAGCAGTTCTTATGTTTATAAGATACAAATCCAAAGCAGAGAGTTTGGGCCCACAGCACTCAGGTGGCTGGTCCAAGATGAATCGCGCTGTTTGTGCGGTGCTGCCCAAGCCCGGCTTGCGGCTGGCAGACAGCTCTGCTCCCCCAGCGCGCTGCACGGGGACAGCCGCGGGTTAGCGAGCTCCTTGGGGTCCGTGCCTCGCTGTGCTGCTGGACTCGGCTCCTGGAGGAGTCTGTGGGCCTGGCAGACAAGGGAGCACAGGCACCGCCACCCTTGGATCCAGTGTCTTGACTCTCCGTCTGTGACATCTGGAAGCACCAAATCCACCCAGGAGGAAACAAGAGAAGGATTTTGCCTGAACCGATGCCGGGAACAGACAGCCCCAGAGCCTGGAGAGTGCCTGCAGGGCAGGAGCCTCCGCTCGCAGCCCAGCCTTCCCATGGCAGCACCTCACCTTCCTCCCCTTCGCACGGTTCTGCTGGTGGCCTCTGTGGTGGCCATCTGCTGCAGAAGTTTGTGGTGGCCATCTGCAGCAGAAGCATTGCTGCAGCCTCTGCTGGCACGGGAAAGCAGAAAGCTGGTGAGCTTACGGGGACCGACGGATGCGCTGATGCAGTGCATTCTGTGAGAAGATCATACCAAGGAAATTCCTTTCCTTGTGATCTCTTTTGAGAGACGTGGACTCTGAGGAAGGCAGCAAGGTACATCCACAGGCAAGTGAGCTATCCTGAGGAGCAGCAGACTGCTGCTGGTTTGAGAAGCAGCTCTTAGACCGATGGGTATAAAGTGAGTCACAGAATCACAGAATCACAGAATCACAGAATGGTCTGGGTTGGCAGGGACCTCTGTGGGTCACCCAGCCCAACTCCCTGCCGAAGCAGGGTCACCCAGAGCAGGCTGCACAGGACCTTGTCCAGGCGGGTCGTGAATATCTCCAGAGAAGGAGACTCCACAACCTCCCTGGGCAGCCTTCTGCTTAACAGCAAGCAGCTGAAGCTGGATGGTGAGGGCAGACAGAATAGTATTTAATCATCCCAGAAAATGTTGGAGGATATTCTCAGGAGGTTTCTTGTAGGGACGCTTATTGCATAGAAAACATAGAACTGTCTGGTACCAACATCTTCTCTGGAGAGCTAGATCAGACATTTCAGTGGTGCTTGATGAATAGGTGGTGAAGGATTTCGCAGGCCTCCCAGATGAAGGAGGTTGTTGGAAAACAGGACTATGGGGTGACTTTTCCACCCTGGCTGTTCATCACCAGACAGGTTGTTTGCAAACCTGCCTTTTTATTTACTGTGTGAAATCCTTCTGAATGGACTTTTTACACTAATATCTAAAGGGACAGCTGTGCTGTTGTTAATGGATATACATCTCTGTTGGCTTCGATGCCATTTAGCTTATCTGCATTAAAGAAAAGTTCACTGGGTTTGTTGAGAAGTGCCAGAGAACAAGGATGAACGAACTCCAAGCTCTGCTGGACTGAAAAGTAAAGGGAATAGAAAAACCAGTCTGAAAAGCTAAGGCCGTGGCTGCAGCGGAGGGGAGAGAATGGCATGCAATACTGGTGATGCACTGGGGCACACCGACTGGGGTGGAGGGACGATGGCTGGAGATATCCAAGGATGCTGTCAGAAGAAAGTACGTACATGATTGAGGTGTACCCTTATACCCAAACACAGCTATATGCCCCAGCCCACTCCCACTACATCAGAGCTCTGTTTGGGTCATTAGTGCTTGTTTTAATTTATTTAGCCAATTTTATCGCTGGAAACACACGGTGATTTACAACCTTTCCTGAGTGCACAGATTAATAAGCCTTCTCCTCACTACCCCCAGAGACAATTAGCACGTAGCCATGATGGGAAATGACTATGAGGAACACGCAGGCAATATGCTGAGGGAGCTAGACATCAGGCTGAATTCTGCCTGCAGACAAGGTCACTCGAAAGCCACCACCCATGCTCAAATCCTCACCTGGAGGGAAAAGCCACCTCCAGCACTGGGCAGAACACACGACAAAATGGGCTGCACTGCTCTGGGGGCACATCTGACTGCAGGGTGGCTGCAGGGGCCTCTGGGGAGCTGGCATCTCCTGGGCGGAAAGAGACCCCAGCGTTGCACCTGTTGTGCTGCTGAGGTGTGCCCTCGAAACCCCTCTGCCTGCTTAGACTGCTCCTGCTCTTGGAGAGAAGAGTGGCTTCTCACTGAGTCTGATTTTGGGCTGACCCTGCTTTAGGTGGAGGCTCGTAGATGTCTGCCAGGGTCTCTTCCACCCTGAAATGTTCTGTGACTCTGACACTCTGGACTTTGCGCAACAGGACCCCAAATTGTGACTCAGTCCGAGGAGGAGTCATCACAACCGTCCTTAAGGCTGCAGACTTGACTGCCAGCTTCAGAAGGCTTTACCATTAAAGACGAAACATAACACACAAGAGACTGAAAAAAAAAAAAAAAAGTGGTTATCTTCCTCTTTTTAGTTCAGATTTGTGTGTTGTTTTCTTTTTCCAAGTCACCACTGTTTTCCCCTTCCCCTCTGTGGTTTTGTGGCAGTGGCTTCCACAGCAGCACCCAACACCTGGCGTGAGCCCGGGGAAGGGCTGCTCTGCGCGGTGGGCTCATCCGGCACGGTGGGCACCACGCTGCCGATGGGCTCCATGGGTCCTGCCAGTGGTGAACGCTGCCGATGGGCAAGCCGAGCACACCACACAGAGGGGCACATCCCTGGGCATGGAGGGGTCTGCAGGGAAGAGGGGGCACGAAGGGGCTCTCTGTAGGCCACCAAACCAAACCAAACCCCGCTTGCGTGTGCTTCCCGGGAGTGGCAGAGGTCACCCGGTGTGCCTGTGGTGCTTGGCTCGCCATCCTTCTCACAGGCAGCTCCCTCCCTGCAAGCGCTCTTAAAGGCTTGGATTTTAAAACAAGCACCAAGTATTCAAACTTGCTCTTTCAAACCCTAAGGGAAGGCAAAAATCTGCTGACGACTTTCTCACATTTCCCCCTGTTTATTTTTTTAGCTTACTGAAACCTTTTTTTCCTCTGGTTCTGAGAAGTCAAAAATACTTTTTTTCTTCAGCACAGAAAAAGACTCATATTTTGACAGAGAAAATTTGAGAAAATTTTATAAAAAAATTTAGCAAACTTGCGAACCTTTTTATCTCCATAGGTGTTTTTTAAATTATCCTTTCCAGATACGTTCCGATGAAGGCGAACATGGTAAACCCCACTTTACAAGCAGGGAAACTGAGTCACATACAGGTGATTCCAAGCACTGGGCTCCTGCCACTCCGGGGCATCTTCTTTTACTGCAGAGTCCCATAATTGCCTACGTAGTGTGCTCTGACCCGCTTGTAAAGCTGGGGCTGTAAGGGTGCTGCTAATAACCTAACTCTGCGTCCACCCCGCTGCAGACCCACACTCATCCCCTTGCCCAAGGAGGTCCGCAGGAAGCTGGAAGACCCTTCAGCTGCCCTGAAATGCCCCGCGGGTGGTGCAGAGCTGGGAACGCAGGGGGCACTGGAGGTGGCGGAGGGGTCTGTCAGTTCCTGTCGCTCAGCAAAACCCTTGGCTGCATCTGCCTGCCGTCACGCTTTCCTCCCGAGCAGCTCGGACTCGCTTCTTCCCCACAACCCCATCTGTGAGCATCTCAGACTAAACCTTAAGCCCTAAGGAAAGTCTGAGTGTGACTCCTTGGAGTTTGGTGACCTCCTTGTATTTTCCCGTGCCCCAGGCCCCTGGTCATTGCCTGCCTGCGCTGTGTGTGCCCGCTGCTGCTTTCCCCGCAGCTGCAGCTCACGGGGCTCGTGGGGTGTGCACCCACAGCAGCTGTACAGCCTCTTCAATAACACAGCTGCGGTTTTGCTCTCCCGTTAAGCTTCCAGTGACTGCGTTGTCCTGGCACATTGTCCACGGAGCGCATCGCCATGGCAGGGCCCGTAGGGGTGTCTTTGAGGACTGTTCCTGGGGCTCACTTCAAGACATCACTGAGGAAAACGGTTTCTCTTCAGGAGTGTCTCGTCTCAGTCAACAGCTCTTCCCGCTTGTTGCTCAGGCTTCCCAGGGCCGCTTCCATCCCTCGGCTCACAGGTCCCCCTCTCCCTTGCCAGAGAAGCACCGAGCTCCGAGGCGGCAGCAGGGCTGCGGCACATTTCTGCAGCAGACGATGGGTCGGAGAGGCCGAGGGGAGCGGCGGTGCGGGTGCAATGGTGCTGGCCGTGTTGCCTCTCGCTCCTCGCCGAAGCCAGCCCCGCTGATAGACCTGAGCGGGTGGGAGGCTGGCTCACTCCGGAGAGCCTTCGACATAAAGGGAGTTTTCACCCCACCTCTCCATCAATCAAAACTTGAACTTATTTGTGCTTATACGCTACTTCTTAAGTAGGGAAAATAAAAACTGGGTTTAGGAGAGTGCAAATATTTAACAATAAAAAAAACACATTAATTTACCCTTTTTCATTTCTACAGAAGGAACCTTAATGGAGTCACATGACTCTTATTCTAAGTGATAAACCACAGGTCATAAAGCACCACTTTATCACTCTGCACAAGCAGTATAAATAACAGCTATTACCCAACCTCACTCCATCTGATAAGCTCAGAGATTTTCTAATATACATTTCTGATTTTTTAAATAATATTCATGATCATTTCCTCTTGAGCGTTATGAGTCTCTGGCTATGTGGCCCTTGAAACCTGGGCCCGCGAGCCCTTGTACCATCTCCCTGATTTATGGCCACGCTGGTTGGGACTGACGCCCTAATGAAATCTGTGACACCGCATTAATGGGGCTGTTTGTTACCACCGGCGCGGGGCGGCCGGCTGTGGTCCCTGGGCTGTGCGCGGGCAGGCGCGCGCAGGCTCTGCCAGCCCGGCGGGTGGGCTGCAGACCCCCGCCGCCTGCCCGTGCCGTGGCAGCACCTGCGCAGGGCAGCCTGGCGAGCCCTGCGGCACCCACCGAGGGCAGCTGCAGGCAGCGGGGCACGGCTCGGCACCGCAGCTGCGCAGCACCGCGAGGACGCAGCAGGCTGGGGGTCTTCCCTGGGACCGGAGCTGCACACACCGACACGCGGCTCTCAAGCGTGTAATTAATACCCAGCCCCCTGCGTGCAGTCATTCAGTTGCAGAAGCCGCAGCAACCGTGTGCCATCAGATTACCCCCAAACAAGCGCGTGCGTACGGCGCGTAGCCGTCACGCATCCCTCCGACGTGTGGGAGCTCTGCAGCCCCAGCGTGACACGCGGGCACGCAGCGATCGCCCCACACCTCTCCACCATCCTGCCCGGGGATGGTTTCCTGCTGGCTGCGGACCGAAGCCCCAGGACAGCGTGCAAATCTGCCCCTGCTGCTCATGAGCTTCTGCCAGCCGCGTTTTCCAGTGGGATCTGCTCCCATCAGTTGAGACACGCAAGTCAAATAGCCACCCAGGTCTCATCAAAACTAGCGGCAGTTCCAAGGATGAGTCATGTCCTCAGCTCAGAAGAACTGAGCCAGCATGCACGCAACAAAGATCTCAGGCATCCACTGCACAATAAAACGTATATGCAAGACAGTTATTTTGATACCAATATGCCCTGTATAGAGACACATCATCGTGACCTCAGTCTTGAAGGTACCATGCTAAGCAGAGAGAGCTCCAGCTTTTTGTTAGCGGGGTGGGTTGGTAACTCTCCCTGGCCTACATCATCACCCAGAGTATTCTAACAAACCTACGTGCTTGAGTATCTCGACCTATTACAGGCTGGCTGAAGGCGTTGGTCCCTTTTTTTGCAATCAGCCACCATCAGCACGCACTTTCTCTGGAGCTTTATTTGTTCCTGTTTGTTTCATTTGTTCTTTTCTAAAACAGTTTCGGAAACAAATGCAAAAAATCATGTTCATGCGATGCAGACTCCTATGCAACAGGAAATAAAAATGCCAAAAGTGAATATTTAGCCTTAATTCTGCCCTTGGATAAAACTGTCAGCTGCTATAACCATCTATTACCTATCAAATAATGCAACACGTTAGACACTTTCTTCCACCTTAGGTACGTACAAGGAAGAGTCTTTATTCCTGTGTGCTTCATGCTACAACGTGCAATGCAGGCCTATTCGTTGAACCAAAAGCCTTCTTCAGAAACATTTTAGTGCCAAAAGTGGCAACACTGAGGAATATTTTGCTGTGCCTGTAAAATTCAGTTCCTTTTTTCAGGATTGCTTTTGTAGTATTTTCAGTAGTCAAAATGGCTTACCAAGAAATCAGGGGTTTGACCAATTCACATCTGCTGGAATTATTAAATAATTACAAATAACAAAGCATTGAGCTTAAAAATGACAATGTAAAATCAGTAATATTGATATGGCTGAGTTTCATTTATCCTGGAAAGGAAACAGCTTTTGACAAGACCGTATTTTTTAATAAAATGAATGTGGTATTTTTCTATCAGGTCTCCTTAATTTCAGCATCATAAAAATGTGGTATATCTTTATTGATAGACTTTAGCTGGTGAATTCTCTTCTCTACAGCATATATATGTTAATGATTTTCTCAGCACTGACACACAATATGTTTAACCAGACGGTTTTTCCTTTCACTCAGAGCTACTTCTCTGAGCAGTAATTTAGTGGGCAGTTCTCAAACGAGAAATATGCACATCGCGTCTTGTAAAGAGGGTATTCGAACGATGTCTTGCTTGACCATGTTTCTTTTTTGCAGAACTGTAAATATTTCCTACTCTTCTTGTGATCTGTAGCTAGAGGACACAAGACTAGAGGAGACCAACTATGTGACCACGTCCAGTGCATTGGCAATCACAGGTGACTTCGCAGCAAGCGTTTAGTCCAAAAGAAACTGCAATATCCCTCCCTATGCCACAAACCACAGATTTCCCAAACCTACTTGTGCTCAGAAGAAAAAAAAAAAAGAGCTTAACAAAAGTAATAGCACGTCACGGGAGAAGAGCAGAAGATACCTGGAGCCAGAGCATCACCCACTGCTGGGAGCTGCATGGGCGACCGAGTGTGGAAAGTGAATAGTCACAGCTGATCTCAGCGCATTGCAAATGCAACTCTAGTCAGGCAGTAGACGTGCTCTCTTTAATGGTATTACTGAACAGATTACGTAAATGAGTGAGAATTTACGTACAGAATTTGCATGTGTTTGCAACTGATCTGAAACTTATAAATAAGTTTCTGTATTTACACGCACAAGTAAATTAATATTGATTCCCAACCAGCAAGCGCCACCAGAATGGCATTCGAGTGCATGTTTCCAGGTGCGAAGCACTTCGCCAGGGAGCAAAGCCAGTGAATTTGCAATAGGAGCAGCGAACCTGTGGCTGCGTCCTGTGGGGAAGCGTTTGCACTGTGGGGGCTGCAGCGGTGTGGGGGGCTGCAGGCACCGCCGGCTCTCCCGGGCCAGGCACCCGGCAGCGGGGCGGCCAAAGGGCTCCTCCGCTGCACCCGCTGCTGGACAGGCTCCTCCGCACGGCAGCGCAGATCCGGGTCCCAAGCGGGGGCTCGCGCCCTGCCCACAGCGCCGGGTGCGCGGCTCAGCTGGACAGGCAGGCGGTCAGAGATCTGCCAGCCAGCGACACCAGCTAGCTCAGGGACCTTGTGGCTAGCACAAGGGCCGAGCCTGCTCCCGTGTTACTTCATTTCCAAGCCCCTGCACTTCGACACCTCCCGGGATGGCTGCTGTCTGCGCACACTTAGCACCCCAGCTCACCCAGTATCGCACCCCGCAAGCTCTAACATACCCGTTGCCTTCCCCAAAGAGCACCCTCTCCCCGACTGCCCACTCCTTCCCTCACCCTCCTACAAACCTTCCGACCGTCCCCAGAGCTGGGCCCTGTGCTGCCCTGGGTGCAGAAGCTCCGCATCCCTCACTGCCCTCCTGCTCCATCCCCATGCCCGGAGCGAGGGATCTGGGACAGGGGTGGAGGGGGCAGAGGGGAGAGGAGCTGCTGGGGCTCCGTGGGTCAAGTCCAAACCCCTCTCCTCCTCACCAGAGAAGGCAATTACTCTACCAAGGCTTTGGGTTTTAACCAAGGATTTACGATCACATCTCAAAGGTTTTTGCCTTTTTTTTTTTCCCCTCCTCTCTCTGCAACTCCTCCTGATGTTTGGTGCGTTTTTCTTAGGTATGCTTTGTTGTTTTGGGGTTGTTTTGTTGTTATTGTTGCTTGCAGCCACTGGAGAGTTCCCCTTCTTCTGGTTAATGGCCCGTTAACTAGCTCTCTCCATGCAGGGGTAGGGCCTGGGAACTGCTGAGTTCTGGAAAATCCTCACCAGCAAGGAACCTTTCGCCAGCAACAAAACCCTCTTTTCAGAGGTGGCTCTGTGAGATGGGGTGGCAAGGGAGGACAGTCCCTGAGCGGGAGGGATGGGGACAGAGCCCACAGGAGCGTGGGGCTCGGGCAGGAGGGACTCTGCCTTGTTGCTATCTCTTGAAAAAAGGCACTGGTGGTGGGGAAGAGGGGGGAGAGGAGACAGGAGCCAGATTGTTAAAGGATTCAATGAGCTGTGCCCAATGTATTCGAAAGGTGCTTAAGACAGCCAAAGCTCCTCACCAAACACACACCGCTGTGAAGCAGCCCAGTGTGCAGTGGCTCCCCTGCCCCACGCACATCAGATCTCCGTGGAACCAGCAGCATCTCCTCTGCCCGTGCCCCGCACCAGCATGGCATGGCCACGGTGGCAATGCTCCCACCCAGGCACACGCACACCCAGACCTCTGAACACCCCTGACCATGCCCGGTCCATGCAGACATGCCCCCCATGCCAGGGACTAAGGGGTGCCCAGCTCAGACCCTTCCCCTCCCTGCTGGCTCCTTTCTCGCAGCTGCACCTTTCCAGGTAGAAAATGATTCGCAGCTTCATGTTGTCCTGTTGAAGCGAACCCCACGGCTAAGGCCAGAGAGCAGATGCAGGATTCCCCACAGACCTAAGAAAGGGAAGGCAAAGCAAGTCCTGGGGTCGGCAGGACTAGTGAAACCTGGTTTCTGATGGCTTTGTGTCCGGGTTCCTTTGCCCTCCCTCCATCACGGCTGCGATAACCACAGTGGACAACCTCTCCTCCAGTGCCTCCCATTGCCCCAGAAGGACCCTCAGCTTACGTGCCATCGCGAGCTCCAAGCCACGTGCTGTTTGGCCACTGGGCATGGAGGTGTTGGCTGGCCAGCAAAGACAAGCAGAGTAGTCCACCGCCAGCACTAATGTGAACTTCTCTTCTTTAACCCATCACTAATTTTGACACATTTGGTAGGTGCAGAGTAGGGTGGTGGGCTCTGTCCTTGTGTCAGGTACAGTTGACATTGACAGGTAGGTTAAACATCACTGTGGTGAGGAAGAGGACACATGACGGACAGTGCAATTGCTTAGGCTGGGTTACCTGGGTTTATACTTACAAAAAGGTGATGGTTTCAGTTTCATCAGAGTCAAAACGTATCCGCATCTGCAACTGGAGATCACAGCACAGTTCAGGCTCATGACCACAAGCAATCGGCTCACCAGAGTTTAAGCAGGTAGCTCCCATCCGCCAAGCTGAAGAAATCACTTTTCTTGGGGGCCTTGTGGCCCAGCTGCACTGCAAGGATGAATGGTCTTCACCCACGGGAGCCGAGCCCCTTCGGGCCTTCTGAAATAGCGTGGGGCAACCGAAACCAGCCCCCCAGCCGCAGTCCCTGGCCATGGCTCAGCACACACGGTTAGCAGGCGAGGCCACAGGGCTATGTGGAAAACAGCAGTGCCAGCGTACCGCCTGCCAGCTCCCGCGCTCTGCCGCGCGGAGCACGTGGAACCGCTGTCATCTTCTGGTACCGTGCGGATGCTGACCTGTAGCCTCTCCCGCTGTAGGAAACGCGTACGCGCTCAGCACTGCTGTGACGGTCTGGTACGATGCCCTCTGGGCCAGGACTGGGAAAAGGAGAGCGGCTGGGTCTGAGCTAGGTCCTAAGGCCATGTGGGAAGTCTGTCTCGGAAAAGAGATTGAAGCCCAAACCTGGGTCTCCTTATCTCCTGGAGTAGCTCTGATACTGCCTGCACGCACCAGTGTAGCTGTGTGTGACGCGTGCAGCGGTGCTGGCTCCCGCCGGGGGGCTGCGCTCGACTGGAGCACAGGGAAGCGGGGTGCCTGATGCTGCATTTGCAAGCGATGGTGACACCAAACCCACGGCCGTTCTTCAGCCGAGCGCGGCTGCCAGCAGCCAGAGCAGCCACCCTCGGACCCCCACCGCCAGCACCCGAGGCAGGGCTGGTACGGCATGGCGAGGGGCGCGGGGAGACGCGCAGCAGACGCCCCGCTGCCAGAGCTGGTGCTGGTTAGACCCGCGGGTGGGTGCCTGCACAGAGCATGCCGCAGCCGTGCCCAGCTGCCACAGGACGCCGGGGCCCAGCGAGGTCCACAGCCGCAGCAGAGATGCGCAGAACCGGCCCCACGGCAGTACTTGCCACCAGCTCTGCTGCAGGGTCACCTGCCCCTGTGGCCATGGTCCCAGCGAGGCCAGCCACCTCTCCAAGGTGGGGATTGACCTGTGCAGTACTAGCTCACCTGCCAGATTATCACGACTGATAAAAGCAACAATTTCTTACCTTGCCTTTTTCGTACGTCTCAAAGTTCATCACAAATGACTTAACCATGATTACCTCTACTTTAAAGGCAGGGAAACTGAGGCGCTGCGTGACGGATGACCCAGCATCTCCCAGCAGGCTGGTGGCAGGGACCACAGAGACGCCCAAATTCCCTAAATCTCAATCCAGCGCGCAGAGACCGGGTCATCATGCGGACAGTATTCACGGTGTGATGCCCACACTGGCCTCAGCAGCAGCTTGCGTAAGACCAGCTTTAGACCCAGGGTGGTCTAGGACCTGAAGGTGGCAGGGCGGGAAGGAGACACCCCCTGACAAGCTTTTGCCTCAGAGAAAGCCCTGAGAAAACGTTCAGCTCAAGGTCCTGGTGAAAAGGATGCCTGCAGGGCCACCTGCACCGCTCTCTAGTCGCTCCCAAGCCGTGAATTCATCCGGCTGCGGTTCTGGGGAAAGTGAAAAAACCACCTATGTGGAGACAGAAACTAGCCCCCTGACCACTCACACAGGCTGCCATTAAAAAGTGCTGACAGTGGAGAGGGAGGAGAGGAGTGGACGAAGGGCCACTTTCATCTCCTGACAGTCTCCTGCCAGCCCCAGCCGCTGCGTCTCCCCTTCGCCCCCCTCCCGGCCCCTGGCTTTCCTGGGCATTTTATTAAAGAGGGTCACAGCCCTCGTTGGAGTCCCTCCCACGGCCCCGCAAAATGCAAAAACTTGCCCGTCCCCGTGACCCCCACCCTCCCAGATCTCCGGCTCCCCTGCCGTTTCCCCCTGCTCCAGAACCGAGATCTCCATCCTACTGCAACCCTGAAGTTTCATAGCCAAACATCAAGGCAAAGGGCTCCAGGGAGGCGGAAGGTCTCCCCCATTTTTTTTCCTCTTAGATTAATTATCTCATTTAGTTGAAAGAAAAGTCCAAAAATGGAGCTTTTTCTTGGCAATTTATGATGCTGGAGCAGTAATTCATGGCTCGATATGACTTTATTTTGCTCCTTCTTTCCACACACACACAGAGATACATGCACACATGCACACACTTAGGGAGACCCTAACCTGAATTTATCACGCTAAGTACCTGCCTGCTAGAAGTAAAGGGCTGAACATAATTTACAAGGCAGGATGGGGAGGGGCTCACATGTGGGGGGAAACATTTAGAAGAGTTAATGTTTGAAAGTTTGTCTTTGAAGGCAGGAGGCTCCCCTAGATAGAAAGAGAAAACCTAACTAATTAAAACTGATGGATCAGTTTCAGGAGAAGAATGTGCTGGTAATGAAAGTGTGCATGGGCAAAAACAAGAGGGTTAGCCGGGACAGCGTAGACCCCTCCGGGGAGAGGGTCCCGGTTTCAGTACCAGTCCAACAACGTCTGAGATGTGACTCCCCAGGCAGCACCAAAACCTCCTGGCGAAGCGGCTGTTCTGAGGCGGGACACTGCTTCGGTGCAGAAGCAAATGTGGGTCATCGGAAGGGTCTGAATCACGGCCATGGCATGCCAGCAATGCGACCCGCTGCCGCTTGGCTGGAGGAGGACAGAGGGGACCTGGTGCCGCAGATGTGCCGGTGGCAACGCGGCACTGTGGATGGCCAAAGGAGAGGACTTGCCTGCCCCAGAATGCTGACAAGAGGGACAGAGCAGAGGGCACGGGAAGGGGTAAGCGCCAGTTCGAAGCCACCCTGCAAGGCAGCTGCAGAGCCGCAGCGATGGCCGGCATCCCCCCCCCACCAGCGCGGGGACCCTCTGTGGGTCGTGTGGGGGGAGCACCGTGAGGGAACACCCAAATCCCGGTTTGGCAAGGAATCCCATATGTCATCCCACTCTGGCAGGAAGACCATCCTGAAGTGTGCTCCTTCCACCCAGGGATACCTGTAGGGGCTCCCTGGGCGCCTTCCCCAGCCAGCCCTCTTCTCCAGACCCTTGAGACCAGTGTCCAAGGGAGAGGTCCCTCCACGCGCTGAGCCCAGGAAGACAAAGGCAGTGAAGTCTGAGCAATTAAGTAGGCTGAGATGAGAAACCTGTGCAAAGCATCTCAACTGCTAGTGGCTTTTCTTCTGTATGCGTGAACTTCCCTGACTTCACAGGGCATCTCTATCTTCCAGCTAGGAATCTGAGCCATAGGACTCGTCCTTTGACTTGGACCTGGGTCCCATAGCAAGCAAATGCCATCAAATCCATGCCAGCTGAGCGCCAGGTGAGCCCCCTGCAGCCAGACAATCCTTCCGCTCCGGGGGACCTGCACTTCATCTGGCCAGGCACCGACTTTAACCCCTATGAGACAGACCCACTGTCTTTGTACAGGACCACGCACACAGTTTCCTCCACATCACAGAATCCCTTTGCCCTTACGATCCCCAAATCCTTAAAACCGTTAGGATGGGAGGTACATGCGGATATGGAGGAAGCAGGCAAGACATGACCTATTGTGAAAAAAAAATAAAAATCCTAAAACTGATTTGAGCAATGCTCATTAACCAAATGGAAATTCTTTCAAAAATGAGCCTTTCTGAAAACCATGGCCAGAGTGTCCCTTTAAAGCGATGGGGCTTTGCATCGCCCAAGTACACCAGACAATAGCCCCTGCTTGTCAATCCACCCAGCAGATTTCTAGAGCAGAGCACCGAAACCCCCAGAAGGTGATTTGTATGTAAACACGGAACACTCTCTCCCTTTGGCAGGGAAGGTGTTCTTTTTCTTACTGCTTTCTCTGTAAACATCAGCTTGTTCATAAACCTTACAGCAACCCACAGCCGTGGCATTAAACAGGTGAGGAGAATAAGGGTTTTTTTCTTATTGATTTAGGGACGGTTTCATTTGTAAGCAAAAGGGCAGCTGTCAATACACTGCATGATCTAAGGCACCAACCCGGAGAAATCTCCAGCACGTAAGTGCTCGGGTGCGAGCATGGGATTCAGGGCTGTTGAACGGGGGCCAGCAGCCTAAACCAGGCTTTATTTCATGTGGCATCGTGACTCCGTTGCGCAAATGAGAGGGACGTATTATCAAATGGGAGGATGGGAGGGGAAGAAGAAGACATGTCTATTTCTTGTCCAATAATGTTAGCAATATATTTATAAAAATGAAACGAGACTAATCTTCGCTCCTTTGTGCTTCTCAGGGAGTCCTGTCTACATTGTCTGTTTTGTTCAGATCGCGCACTCTTTGTGACAGAGATTATCTGTATTTTGTGTCTTGTAAAGCACTGGGCACTTGTAGATAATAGTAATAATCTAAAAAATACAGAAATAAAAGGACCAGAGCAAGCAAGTGATGTTGTAGAATTGTGTCCGAAAAGAGCAGCAAAAATCCAGTTAAAAATAGCCATGTTTGCTTTGATAATAAAACGCGTGTGTGTGATTGTGCATGCACATGCAGGTATATATGTGTGTGTGTGCATACCGTAGCAAAAGAGAGTCAAGGAGGGAATAAGTCCATCAAATCTGTAAGTATGTGGCACCTCGGGCGCAATCAAAGCCTTCTGATGCTCCGAGGGACTCGGCGGAAGCGTGCAGGATATTAAGAGCGACAAGCCATCAGGACTGCGGTATCAGACCGGTAGGGAAGGAAAACTGAAGCAGGGTGTCCGCTCGGATTGCCGTTATCCCCACTCGGCGCCAGGCAATGCAAAGCAGTTGCAGGAAGAAAAGATGTCGGGAGGTCTGGGGATTAATCCCCGTCCCGGAGGATGCCGCTCCCGCTCAGGATCTGGGGCCGACCGACCGCTGCATCGTGCCCGGTCCTGCCTTTGCCGCTTGGAGCGCGGGCTGACCGCCTGCCCCGCTGCCGGCTGCACTGCCCAGTGCCCGGTGCTCGGGGCGCTGGCTGCGGCCAGGGGCCCGGGGCGGTGTGACGGGAGCGTGCGGCACCGAGCGACGCCGGGGCAGACGGGAGGAAGGGAGGGCGGCGAGGGGAAGGCCTATAATCCCCCTGGTAAATCCACGCCTGAACTATAAAAGGATAATCCATGTGCAACCCTGGCCTCACTTATAGGATTTAGCTCTTAGTGTGGAATACTAATATTTGGCTGTTTGTTTACCCCTGTGAACTAATTTGGCAGATTCTTACGATTCTCACAGGGAGAATTTATTTCGATTTTGATATTACTCAAAGCCTTGGGTCCTGGAGTCATAGGATTATATGCAAAGCTCTGAGCAGACTTTTTTAATCCTTTTTCTTAAGAAATAACTATTTGTTGTGGATGCAGCAAAAACCTTGAAAGCTGGCCTGCTGTTTCACAACACAATGGCATCAGGAAAGAAGCTACTTGCTAATTCCTTTTTTTTTTTTTTTTTAACATGGTGATTTTTAAGCCAGTTTTGCAACTGTGAAAGGTGAATGGGGATCAAGCCCATGATTTCTGAAGAGTCGGCACGGCCAAGCCAGGCTCTGCTTGTAGATTCCCACCGGCTCGGCGAGCTCCAGTGACCGGCTGCCTGCTCCTACCCCAGCGGCATCGCCTTGGGAGAGCAGTGTCACAGGCAGAAACGAGATCCCTCCAGCTAAAATATTATGCAGAGTCTGGGGAAGAAGAAGGCACAGGAGGAAAAAGGGCACGTGTTAGGATCAGGAATTCAACCTTCAATTAAAAAGTAACTTTCTAAGCTTGGACAATGCAGAGAATGGCTTGAAAATGTGACGCACGCAGCCCCTTAAAACAGAAAGCCAGCACAAGAATTCCAACTATGTTATTTTTATAATCTTGCTGGTTTGGGGGCTTGCTCTTTGATTTTTGAACAGTTAAAGTTGTTAATACTAGAGAAGAGGTGTCCTTTTTTTAAATGCAAAAAGCAGCTTTCGTTGCAAAGTGTAAAAAAATGGAAGGAAAACGATAATTCTCTCTCCGTGTATCTGTGGTTGTTCCTCTCCCAGAGTCCTGAAAGAAATTAAAGGTTTCAAATGTAATCGCAGCTAGGAGCAGGGCAAGTCGGGATATTTGCTGAAGATTTGACTCTTGATTTATGAAAATACTTAATTTTGTTTCTGTGCCCAAGACCATTTATCCCGAGAAGATTTAGGCACATGCCTAGGACAGAGTGACTGCAGAAGGGCTTCACCGAATCAGGGCCTTGAGGAGAAAGCTGGCAGTAAAACAACAAAATCGATCGTGATGAAAAAATTTTCTCCCTTAGTAAAAATGGAGGCAATGCCTAAAAAACCCAAACCTTCACAAACCAGGCAAACAAGACACGCAGATGAGAATCATATCAGACAGTGGAAATGAGGCAAAAATAATTTAAATTATTCACACATTTTGAAACTTTGCAGGACTGAGAAGAGAGGGTGAAATCTTGGTGAATAAATCAGGGGCACAAGCAAAATTTCCAGTTTAGACTGGAACCCCTAGGTACAGATCCTAGGAGTCCAGCAGCAGAAAGTTTTCAAAGGACGGCTGTGCATCATTGGTACCTGCTCCGCTTTCCTCCTCTTCAGATCCTGCCGTGGCTGGCTCTCTCACACGGCTTCTCGGGCTGCCTCCTCCCCAGAGCCCAGCGTGGAACAGACTCCCTTCGGGGCCCATTCGCCCGCCACCGTAGCCGGGCTCTGCACCGGAGCGGCACGGCACAGCGAGGGGGGATGCTCGGGCACTCCGCAACCCGGCCTCTAACTCCCAACAATACCCTGAAAACCTACGTGTGCTTAAATACACAGACCTGCCGTCATTTCTACCCCTCACTCGAATGCTGACAGCCGGGTCCATCTCTGGTAACAGCTGTTAATAATTAATCTGAAATCATACAGAGATTGGGAAAATGTCTTTCAGGCGAGTGGTATTTTCCTAAATTTGTTCCAAAGACAATGGGAAGGGAAACGACGCGCTCGTACAGACAAAAGGGAGGGAGGGTTTGGCTGTCTGATTTTCCAGGGGTTTGGACTTATTTCTGTTCTCTCCTCTTTTCTTCTCAGCTTGTTTCCGGTGACAAGATTGAAGAGCCCCAAACATTACCCAAAACTGGGGGAAAAACATCCTACACCGAGGATTGGCAGGGAGCCATTTGTTTAAGTTTATTGAAAAGATCAAGAGGTGACTTGCTTCCCGCATATAAATTTCTTCCTAGGGAAGAAATATCAGGTACTAAAAAACTCTTTAATCTGCCAGAGAAAGCTGTAACAAGAGCCAACGGATAAATGCTGAAGCCAGACAAGACTCAATTAAAAATAAAGTACTGAACCTTTTTTATTTTGTTTTACTCTGTCCGAGGAAGTCAGGGTGATTAACCGTTAGGGCAGGCTGTTACAGGAAGCGCCGGGGTCTCCCTTTCTCAACACCTTCGGCTCACGATCCGTATTCGTTTGGGAAGAAAGTTATTGTATTCAATAAAGGGGTAACGGGGACAATCTCTGGCCCACGTTACACAGGCAATCTGATAAAATCATCTGAAAGTGTTTTGCGAGCATAAACTGAATAAACAACTTCACGTCCATCAGCTTATTTAAAAAAAAATCAGGAATGTGAGAATAAAAATCCTCTACAACCAAATAACCACTCTTCCTACAGAAATGGGGGGGACGGGGGTTGAAAAATTTGTGGCGGCGAGGAGGGACGCGGAGCCAGACCGACGCCAGGATCTGGGACGGAGCGGGGCAGCGGGCTGGCTGCCGGTCGGGGCCGGGGGGCTCTCCCCAGTGCCGCAGGCCTTGGGGAAGGAGCTGCTCAGGCTCCATGGAGAATCCTGCCTTGCTGGGTTCCAGCTGAGCAGCTTTCCGCACTCAATGGCCGTCCCTGCTGCTTTCACGCAGGGATGTACTCTAGCTCGGAAGAGAGCGGTTCTGTTTAGATAGCCCCCAATCCTAGCTTTACCTCATCCCTTCCAGCAGAGTCACTGTAATTAAGATTTGTTAAGGTTTGGAAGAAATCTCATTAATCAGATAAGATCTGAACTTTATTTTCTTTTTAAAGACCCAATTTGATCTCTCTTGCTTGTGATAATTGCTCTCCTCTTCTGACATGGAAATTCATTTTCCAGGCACATAAAACACAATAGATTTCCATTGTCAACAGCAGCAACCCCAGGAGAGTTAAAAATATTCCTCCAAAGGCTAAAAAGAGTGTTGGGAACAAATCCAGATGCAGCCAGGGAGAGGGGGCACGAGGCAGGGTGCTGTCAGAGAGAGGTGGGGTGGGAGGAAGGGGTTTGTACGGCCCCAGAAAGGTGCAGGGGTGCAGCAGGGGAAAGGAAGGCAGCAGGGCCCCTGCTGCAACCCCCAGTATGTGGGGCCGAGCTGGTGGGTCCTACTGAGAGACCCTACGCAGAAGGGAGAAAAGTTGTTGCCGCTCCTCGTCCCTGACCTGGGGGGAAAAGGCATCCTTCTCCCGAGTTTATCAGAAACCAGCACTTCAAAGAGCAATCAGAAAAGCTCCTGGGCGGCTGACATTTCACACGAGGCAGCACCAGGAGAAATGACACGGTGTGAAATATACTCCACCACACCAAATCCTATCCATCAGCAGGATTCCTGGTTTCTAAGTGTCAGGTGCGGAGCAGGAACTCCTCGGGAAGATCTGAATCAGAGGGCAGCTCCCTTCCCCACTGCCCTCTCCCCAGCTCCACTCAGCCCCGGCGTGCAGCCCGGTGGGCTCTGCCTCACCGCCCGACACACCGGCACAGCACCGCACGAGCCCGGGCAGCCAGGCATGGGTGCCACGCTGGGAGATGCGCACGGACAGGGCGTGCAGCCCCGGTACCGGGCTGGGTGCGGGCGTAGCACCTCTCGCCCCAGGGACTGCGGTCCCCAGAGGGCCGCAGAGGGGCACGTGGCATCCCCCTGCCCACCCTTCAGCCTCGACCCGTCACGTCAGCCCAGTGAGTGGGCACCAATGCAGGCACTGGGGTCACCATCCTCCCCCTGCCCAGCGCCCTGTGCCAGCACACCGGTGTCCCCAGTCTGCACCCTGCTCTTTACACCACCCTGTCACCCGCCCCTCATCTCGACTCAGACTGGGAGAGCCCAAGCCCCAGCTGCACCAGGAGACCAGTGCCTCAAGCACCTCCGCTGTCCTGAACTGTCACAGGGAGGATAAAGCTGAGCTGCAGTTTTTGCCTCTTCCAGGGCCACACAACGACGCGGCGGCAGCAGCCTCTGCCACGGCTCATCCCAGCCACCTTCCGGAGACACCGGCACTCCGAGAGAGCAGACAGCAATGGAAACCGCTACCGGGCGCTTTGTGGTCTTCCAGGAATGGGCTGTCGCTGGGACGGCTGGCCAGCGAGGCTGGCTGCGCGTGGCCAGGGTGGCCAAAGCGGGGCGAGCCCCCTGCGCCTCCGGCCACAGAGACCGGCACGGCTGGTGCATGCAGAGGTGCTAATAGAGACCTAGGGTGAACGTCCCGGCCCTGCCTGCCTCTCTCCCTCTCTTCGCAGAGAGAATCTGCAAACATATTAATCTCATCTCACACACAGACCCTCCGTCCTGATCCCAGAATCCATATATTAGGAGATTTACATAAATTACCAGCTATCAATAGGGCACATGAGGTGCAGCGGCTCAAAGCCAGGACCCTTGCCAAGAAAACAGTACAAGAGGATTGGAAAGAAGGGGAAGGGAGGGGGCTGCAGAGAGGGGCTGGGAGCACAGCCCTGGTGAGCAGAAGTCCAGGATGGCGGTGGCTGGCTGTGCTCTCGGGGTCTCCGAGTCACTTGCTGCAGTCACCATACCCTGCTTTGTGGAAGCAAAGGCCTCCTCCCTCCTCTGCCCACGGGGCTGTGGCACCGTCCCCCCACATCTCCCCACACAGGAAGGGTGAGCGTCCCTCCCCGCCCTCCTCTGCTCGCCCCGATGAGCCCTGGGGAGCACCCCCTGGGCCCAGCCCCACGGCCGGGGTGCGGCGGCAGGTACATAACCAACAGGGAACGGGGACGAGCTCTTCACAGCACTGCCTTGCTTCATTCGGGGCTTTGTATTTGCAGTCTCGGTCAGAGCTCACCTTAGCCTCCGACATGTTCAAGCCTCAGGAGCTTTGGGGAACCGGAGCTGTGTGGCTCCACCGTCAACTCGACAGATCCTTGACTCCCTCCTGTTTCTCCCCGAGGGGCTTTACCTCTGCTGGGAGAGGAGAAAGGGCACACGCTTGTCCACCGACTGCACCGCCTGGCCAGAGGCAGGACGCTCTCCACCTTAGGTGCACCCAAAATGGCATTCCAGCTTCTCAGAGCCATGAAAAACACAGGTGACGCTTGGTGAGGGTTGCGAGTGCCACGTGCAGAGCCCTGGCATGCAGACTCGGAGCAAGCCTCCAAAACAGACTCCCTCTTCCAGCGTGCTTCCCAGGACAGACCCGTTCTGTTCTTCGAGGGGGCTGATGGCCGAGCGTCAGGCAGACCCAGAAGTGCCCCAACAAGCCCCAGGGCAAGGGCACACCAGTGGCAGGCTAGCTTGTCAGCTCCATCCCCTCGGCACCAGGGCCTGGGGCATGACCCCGTCCCCACCGTCCTGAGCCTCAGACGCACCGGAGACCCTGGGCAAGCCCGGGGCGAGCCCTGGTCCCAAGAGGGGCTGGGGACAGGGACGGGTCCTTCCCGAGGTGGGCAGCGCGCCTGGCCTCCCCGGCAGCAGCCCCGGGAAAGCCCCCCGCCTGGGAAGAGCCCCGAGCCGGGGTCCCCTTTGTCACCGGCCCCGCTTCTCCCGCAGTGTTTTGCTGCCCTCGCGGGCCCGGCGCGCGCATCGCAGCCCCGCACCCAGCCCCCCGCCCGCACCCTGCCCCGCGGAGAGCCGAGGCCGCTCTTTCCCCTGCCCAGAGGAAGGGCCAGGGGAAAGGCAGGAGCTGGCTACTTCAGGTGTGGGCCGGGGGAATCACAGAATCATGAAGGCTGGAAAAGACCTCCGAGATCATCAAGTCCAACCGCCACGCCATCACCACCACGCCTGCTAAACCGTGTCCCCAAGTGCCACATCCACACGGTTTTTGAACCCCTCCAGGGACAGTGACTCCCCCACTGCCCTGGGCAGCCTGTCCCAGTGCCTGACCACTCTTTCAGTGAAGAGATTTTTCCTAATATCCAATCTAAACCTGCCCTGGTGCAACTTGAGGCCATTGCCTCTCCTCCTATCACTGGTTACTGGGGGGAAGAGACCAACCCCCACCTCACTATAACGGCCTTTCAGGTTGTTGTAGAGAGCAATAAGGTCCCCCCTCAGCCTCCTCTTTGCAGACAACAGCCCCAGTTCCCTCAGCTGCTCCTCGTAAGACTTGCTCTCCAGACTCCTCACCACCCTCGTTGCCCTTCTCTGGACACGCTCCAGCCCCTCAGTGTCCTGCTTGTAGTGAGGGTCCTGAAACTGCACACAGCACTCGAGGTGCAGCCTCACCAGTGCCAAGCACAGGAGCACGATCACTGCCCTGGTCCTGCTGGCCACGCTATTGACGAGACAAGCCAGGATGCTGCTGGCCAAAAGAGGAGCAAGGAACACCCACGGCAGCCCTGGGGAGACACCGGGCAGGTCCCAGTCCCAGCCCCACCGGCAGGGGAAAGGGGTGAAGAACGAGACCCCCTGCGCCAGAGGCCACAGGAGCTGCAGCATCACCTCCGCTCTGGAAGGGGACGAGTCATCTATCCTTCCTCCTTTCCTCTGGCCTATCACAGCCAAACCCAGTGTGTCCAGGGTCTGCTGGGGGTGGTTGATGGACGCTGGTGAGTACAGCGAGGGTCTGAATGCCTGGAGCGTGCCCCGGTGTTATTAGTAGCACTGGGAAAGATGGAAAAGCAGCCTGTGGTGCAAAGAGACGAAGAAATGTGAGCCACAGAAAACAGGCCTGGACTTGATTTATTTGCTAAGGAAGCAGATTAAACAGGGAACTTAACTTTTGTTTTATGGTAGTGGGGAGGAAGAAAGCCCCATACTAAGGGAAACGTGAGCAGCCAGCATCCGCTCTTACACACACTGCAGGATCGTGTTGGTTTAGGACAAGGCATGCGGCACAACGAAAACACGACTTGCATCATCCAGCTGCAACTGCGCAGCACCAGCCAGCGTCCATCCCGCAACGGCAGCGGTCCGGCGTCGGCACCCGTTCTCATGCCCAGCACCGGCGCGCGGTCTAGCAGGGGCGAGCCCAGCCTAGGTCTAGCACGCATGTTCCAGAGCTGCAGCCGACACTGGGCTGGGGGTCAGCCCGACGCACCGGGGCTCTGTGCCGAGGGGCAGCAGCGGCGTGCGAACGCCGCTCCCATCAGACTCTGCTCGGAACCAGTTTTTTACTCTCCCGACAGCCCAGCTTCACCCCCGCAGCGGCGATGTCTCCCGGGATCCTGGCGTCTCCCCCGACCCTGGGGATGCCGCAGCAGGGGCTCCCGGCCACCCCGTCCCACGTGCGCATCCCCTGGGTCCTCCATCTCGGCCAGCGTCCCCAGCCCCGCAGCGCAGCCCCCGGGCTCCCCTCCCAGCGCCCAGCTGCCCCGAGGCGTCTGCCGAGCAACGCCATGGCCTGCGCGGTCAGACCCCGGGGCTCTCCGTCCCCCCTCCTGTCCCCGCACCCCTGACGCGGGGCTGTGCGGCGGGGTTTCACCCACCCACCCGGCCCCAGGCTGGCATTTTCACCCCGGTGCGTGGAAGCTGCTGGGCAGCGGCTGCACGCAGGGTGCGAGGCCAGCGTCCGACGGCGCCTTCAAGGGCAGCGTCCGATAAACCAGCAACAGCCATGCAGCCCTCGGCTGCAGCAGGCAACACGGGCTCTGCCCGCTCCGGACAAAGAGAGGGGGTCTGGCAGCCATGCGGCCATGCCTTGGGTGGCCGTGGGTGGGGGACAGCCCACGGCGGCTGCTCCCGAGGAACAGAGACCCCCTCACAGAGCCGCGCCGGCCAAGGCAGGCTATCAGGGCAGTGCCAGTCCTCCCTCGGGCCGGGTCGGGCTGACCTGCGAGCTCTGGGTGCTGTTCACAAGCAGCTGCAGCTCAAATAAACCAAAAACCAGCCCAGGGAGTAGAACAGCACCCAGGTGTCAAAGGCAGCTCGAGTACCGGGGGCCAGTGAGCGTGCCCATTTCCACACAGGGTCTTGATGCTGACAGAGGAAAAAAGTACCTGCAGTAAAACCAGACAAATTTCAGTCAAAAGTGAGATCCAGTAATGGGTTTTACAGGAAGCGATGGAGACCTTTCACCTCTGGAGCGAAGTCCTTGGACCAGCAGCAGATTTTTCTGTCCCCGTGCCTTCAAACCCTGACAGGAGGCCTGTTGGGAAGAGAGGTTTACAAAAGAAGCCAGGAGAATTTCCTCAGTTGCCCACAAGCTTGCACTAAGTGACTGAACAGCTGCTTCTTGGCTTAAAGTCTCTCCCGGGCTGTGCCCGAGCTGTACAGCTCTGTCGGGTGTGACAGGCAGACCTGTCCCCGTACCACGGCCCCCATGCAGGTGGGGACGATGGGACAGTGGCTCGAGTGGCTTCACGACCTGTGACGGGAACCGCCAGCACGCGCACTCTGTCACCCCCACCGTTCCCAGCTTGCCCCTCTGAGCACCAAACCACACGCCATGGCCCGAGGAGCGTGATCCTGCTCCTGACCTGCGTCAGGAGCTCTGCCAGCTCGAACCGGCAGCCGAGCCATGGACGTGGCCGCACCTGCTCCAGGGGAGCAGTCTGCTGGTCCAACAGCTGCCTACAGACTCCCTCACACAGTTGCTCACGGACTTTCTTGCCTTCTCTGGTCATAAGCCAGAAGGAAAACCAATGTGCCCTCCCCCCCAAGACCTTCACAGAGTCACAGCAGCTGCACTGCAAACCCCGAGCACAGAAGCAGCTGCCGATGCAGGTAGGACCGATTTGCTCTTCAGGCCCAGGGGCAGATACCAGTTTTCCACAGGGAGCCACAGAGTCCCCCTCCCATCAGTCCTCCTCAGAAGTACCTCACCCTTGTGAGCAGCTCAGCAAACTCTCTCCCAGCTAAGCCCACATTTTCCCAGCAACTCCCTGAGGAAACTGGTGCACATGAGTTCACAAGCGCAGGGCCCTGCTTCAGCCTGTTGGTTGTTCACTCGTGCTGAAGAGCGATGCTCTGACTGAGAGCTCATGCAGAAGTCCCCTAGGATGCCAGACACTCCAGACCTCTAGCGAGGCCGATTCACACCTCAGGCAAACACACCATGATAAACACCTTCAGGAAAATCCAGCCCTCGCACATTTACTTTCACTGGCACTTGAATCCCCTCGACCCTGGACCACAGCTCTGCTCCCCTCACCTGGAGTCTTCCTGCCTACCCGTGATCCAGCTCCAGGGCAGGACAGACAAAGTTACTCACCTCTGACTTATCTGAAATCCGGAGAACTTGAAGCAAACACAGATCACAGTGGAGAGCCTTGAGTGGTCCATAGGTCCCAAAGAGGAATCTTCATGTAGCACCATGCATGCAAGGGTCACAAGAGAACTTGCATGATGGACAGAGAAGAGGGCAGATATTAGCTAGGACTGATGATTCCAACATACCCAGAAATAGAAAGCTGTACTGTTCCACACTTCCCTGTGGAAATCGGGCATTATATCTCCACCCAAATCCCAGAAGACATGATCCTCTCTCTCAGCTGGCAGGAGGTAAGAGCTGGTGTTCTCAGCAGGGAGATGAGGTAGGTAGGTACAGACTCTGTTGCTCTGGGCACCATACGTACGTGATCTAGGAGACCCCTGGCTCCAGATTATGTGCAGACTGAAGAGATCAAGCAGGCAAAGGGCAGGCATTATTAACCCATTTTTTCATGTGCAGAAGGGAGGCTCGAACCCCCTGGGTTTAGTGCTGCAGGATCATGGAAATACGCAGAGAAACAATCATGCTGACAGGCTACAATCCATAGGCAGCAAAGAAGAGAATGCAATAGGCAGGGAGCTAGCTCAAGCAAAGGCAGAGCACTTTAAAAGGGGTGAGTCTAGAGGAGAACTTCATATTTGAATTTGACCATGGCAGAATATTTTGTGAGTTTTCTGAGGGCTGGCTTGATCTAAAGGTTATAAAGAAAGGAATCCTGTTGACAAGTGTATCTGTACTCAATAGAGGTAGGCAAGCCTCAGCTCAGTTTGCTGGTAGAACAATGGCTTCCCTACGGTACTTACGTATCAGCAGAGCAAGCTTGCTTACAGATGTAAACACCATGAGTGCTTAAACCCGCAGGTGACAAGAAATACAAACTTTATCTCATTAAACATGGCATATTAGAAAGATTAAAAGCAGGAATTTTGTAAATAGATAAAAACGTTAATGAAAATAAACGTTATTTAAGAGCAATGCATTAAAAGCTTCTCGCACCATCATTCTTGCCAATTCTATCCAGAGTCGAATGCACAAGTGTGGCAGGTATGTTGTCGTACCGAAGCCCAGCCTTAGGCAGTTTGCCAGGTGAAGCCAAAGCTATCAATACAGGCCTGCCTGTAATCTCTCTGAAGTTACACTTTGCTAACGATCCAGGCACTTGGGTCTCAGTTTCCAGGATCAGATCCGACAAAAGGTGTGTTCTCATGGTTGTGTATGAACTAGCATGAAAATGAAAGAACCTGCGAAGAGAGATGAAGAGAACCTGCTGCTCTGCTCACATCAGTTTAGGGCCCCACTATGTTCCTTACATTCCTGGGGAACAGTCACTTACGGCCCATAAACACTGATTTTGTCCATTTTTATTTCATTTGGGCAGCTCTTGCTGTCACTGGTTAGGATGGGAAGATTTATCCCCACACAGGACTGGAATCAGCCAGGCTTTGCTGGACCAAGCTCCCACTGCCCTTGGGATTTCCATTTGGTGCCCTCTTCGCTCCTTCTTCCAAAGCTCTTCCCTGATCAGCTGCTGAGCAAGTTTGGCCACCCGATCCAGGACCTCGGGGCCGTCGGCAGAGCCACCAAGGCTACATTCCCCCAGTATTCGAGCTGCTTTCCCATGTCCCCTGGGAAGGGCACAGCCAGGTGACACTGGCGAGGTGCATTTCTCCTCCTGCGCACAGGTGACCTTCTCCATATCAGAGAAAGAGAAGGAGCACGAGGAGAAACACACCTTTCTGGTGATTGTGTTACCCAGCACGAAGTCCCTTTCACACAGTGGCCTGACATGCCTTTGTCCCCTGCGCACGGCAGAATGAAAGCGAGGTTGGCGAGGGACAGCCGGCGCAGGCAGCGAAGCCCCACGGCACTGGGCACGACGGACCACGGTGCAGCTCTGGCGGACGACACAGCTCCTTGGCAGGGTGCAAAGCGGTTGCCTGCAGGAAGGATCTGGACGGCTGCGGGCTCTTCGGCAGCTGGGCGGGTGCTGCCCCGGGCAGCGTGCACAGACAGGGCCAGGAGGCCCTACGGGAGGGCCAGGCACGCCATTAACCCGCCACGGCTTCCTGCCCGAGCCAGGCCTGTCACTCGCAGTCCTCGTCCCTGCCCCACGGACCGCAGGCAGCCCCTTCCCTCCGACAGCTGCGACAAGCAACGGGCTCCTGGCGGAGGCTGGACGGCGGCACCGGGCGGGCTCACCGGCCACCCCGGGCTCTCTCCCCCCCAAGCACAGCCGCCTTGCCCCGCGAAGGAGACCTCGGGCAGCCGCCGTGTGCGGGGAGACGGGGCTTGCTGAGCTCGGCTGAGCAGTCCCAGCCGCTCCCCTCGCTGCAGCTGCATGCGTCCTCGTTCTCCCAACCCAAGGATCGCTGCCTCGCTGAATCACCCCATTAAATTGCTAATATCTTATTGTTCTTTAAGATTTCGAAACTTGCTGCGAAACGTTTACAGATAATTTTTTTTGCCTGCAGTCACTGTGCCTAATGCCCAGCCATTGAGTGCCATATGTGTTTATATGCACTGCAATTTTCCACTTGATTACATTTTACCACAAACACTTTCATCCACTCCGCAAAGACAGCAGCAACACATCCATAACGTTCAGAGCAGCCCAGACAGAGCCCACGCACAAACGTCTCCGCTGGCCGGGGCACCTCAAAACGGGAGATTCCTAAAGCCAGCTCAGCCAGCCTCCAATTCCGGAGTCGCCAAGGGCAGAAGCACCTCTGCCACCCAAAGGAACATGCAAAGTTAGCCTCATGCTCCAGCTTTCCCATTAAGCACCGGGTGCTGCTCAGAGGTCTGGAACAGCTGCACAACATGGAGATGCTTGCCAATCACCAAGGATATCTCAGACTATCCAGGAGACAGAGCATGACCCAGGCCACTACAAGGACTCTTTGCACCCGAACCTGATGCTGCAGAAATCCCTAGGGAGAGCAGCAGTGCAGCATGCAGCACAGACCCGCTCTGAAATTGGGTCCTGCATCCCTGAAAGCACAGGCAAGCTCCTGTGCAGGCTCCAGCTAACTGGGCACAGCCCAGCTCGTCCGTAGTGGGGATCACGGTTCCTGATTGCGACTCCGTCCCATCTGCAGCCAGGCAAGATGCCTCACCACAGCACCCCTGCAGCAAGGTCAGCCCCTGCCCAAGAACAGGGCATCCCTCAACCACTACAGTGCTCAAGCAGCCAGGCCACAGCCTTCCAGGAGAGGATGGGCAACAGATGTGTCTACACAGCAACGCTGACGTCCCCCTGCGAACTCATGTATTTCACTGGTTCAGCACAGCACCGAGCAGAGGACACCAGCTCTGCTGCAGCAGCAAGAGTCTGCAGCAGTGAGCCAAGGCTCAACGCTCTCCTGATGTGTCAGCACTGCCTCGATTCTGCAGTCAGACAGCTCTGCCCTCATCCTGCAACGTACCACCCTCTCTGCTGCATGGTAGGGACACGACAAGCATCTGCCACGCGTTGGTCAAGATCTCTCAATCCATTACTATCTACCTGAGCTTGCCCTGCGGACCAGCTCTGCTGACAGACACCCTGCAAGTTCAGTGAGGAAACTCTGCATAATCCCAGTGACCAAAGAAAGGAGCCTACAACATCCTGCCACAAAGGCTTCCATATAGAGAGATAAAATAATCTGATGCTTCCTTACATTCTGCGTTATCTGGGCTCTATAATCGTTTTAAGGGGTGGGATGAAATACAGCACATCAGGTGATGAATTCTCCTGGGCAGACCCATAAGATCATAGAATAATGTGGGTTGAAAGAGGCCTCAGAAGAACCTAGTCCAACCTCACCTAGTTCAACCTCTTGCTTAAAGCAGTTACGGTTAGATCAGGTTGCTCAAGGCCTTGGCCAGTCAAGTTAATATTTCTAAGGATGGAGACACAACCACCTCTCTGGGCAAGCAGAGTTGAATTTAACAGGTGAAAGCAACAGTGAGAACCCACTGCTGCAAACTCTCAGGCTCCCCTTTCCATGGTTTGAGAGAAGGAAAGACAGACAGCATTGTGTTCTGCTTGCTGCTTGTGGCTTGGGAGGGCAAAGGCACACATTTTGTCACTGCAGTGATATGCAGTTCAAAGCTTTGAGTGCATGCAGCAGGCAGGAACTCTTAAAAGACCTAGATCTCACTAGGGCTGTTCATGATTTAAAACGGGCTTTCTAGGATAGCCAACATTAGCTGCATTGGTTGGACTTCATTTCTGGAGATCTCATACATTCTCTTTGAAAACTCCCAGCACTGAGATAAGCCGTTTAAGACCTCCGCCATGTTCCCTTCTCATCTTCAAGAAACCTATTACTGTGTGTGAAGTGTTCGGGGACAGGCCATTTTCTGCTGCTAGTGAATGTCTCCGGTCCTTGACCAAACACAAGTGAGCAAACATAACTACCTCATACTGGAGAAGAGTCACTGAAGCCACTAGTGGTCACTAGCCTGGAACCACAAAGCCAGTGTTCCTCACCCTGGACATAAGCACAAGCCTGCAGAAACCAAGACAGATCAGTGAGTCTAGCTGCCAAGAAGGGCCACTACTCTTCTGCCAAGCATTTATAGCCTCTCGCTCAACAACAGTGCTTAGCACCACCAGCACAAAATCAATATTTCCTTGAGAGAAATGCTAGTTTAGAGAAACTCAGCAGTGACCTCGGCAGACGTCACGCCCAAGACATGGGGCAGCATGTCTGTCAGGGGGAGCGCACACTGCCTTTTTGTCTGCTGGAAAGGGCCTGTTCACTCCTCTTCCGTTCGAGTCTTCCTGCCTTCCAGAGAACTGATGCACCCAGCCCACAAAGGCAAAGACATTTATTCCAGGTGGTCCACCGCCCTCCCTTTGGACTTGGGCTGTTTCAGCTTTTAGGTCTGTACCTGAAGGGCAACCTTTTCACAAGGAGAAAACAGACAACAGGGAGGTGTAGGAGCGAGGCTGTGATTGTTCCTTCGCGTCTTCACTGAACCCACCTGGCCTGTTGCTGAAACCGACTCTCATGCCTTCCACATAGGGCAAGAACTCGAGCTCATGTGGTTAACAGCCAGCAGTGATGTTTCGTAAGAGGATGCGAGCTTCCCAGAATTGCCTGGGAGCTATCATCTGGCCTGGCTAACCCTCCCAGAGGCACAGCTGCACTGAGCTAGGGCGTTTGGCCTTGTGTTGCTGCCTTGTCCCATCTCAAGAGGTGGCAACTTCACAGACACCTCATTCCATCTGCCCCGCTCTTTGGCCATCTTGAAGAGTTAGGACAGTCTTACTCTACAGCCTTTCATCCAGGATGAGCCTATTCACTGTCTTCTAGGCTCAGCTCAGGGCTTATTTACTTGTTTAAAAGCAATACGAGACTAGAGAGGATCCCTCAGGTCACGGTATCCAGTCTCCTGCCTTACAATACCTGACCACCTTATGCAAGGTCTCTACACCACATTCCATCTGACTTCTAGTGCATCATCTTCAACTACTTTTTTTGTCCTTCACTATCTCCTCCACTTCTGTAAGAGTTAGTTACCACCCATTGCTCTCCACAAAGGGTCTCTAGACATCCCTAGAGGCCCTGGACAGAAGAGTTATTCCTAGGCCTCTCCTTTCCACTGTGGAGGATATCTACTTTCATGCTAAGAGGAAAAAGAGTAACTCTACAAGTACCACATCCCTTGGTTCCATGCCAAGAGGACAGAGGACACTGTATAGCTTGATTAGAGCAGATAAAAAAATCCTTTTGGGAACATCACGCACCCTGACCCCCTCCATTTTCACCCTAGTTAGGTGGCCGAGCATTTGCAATCGCAGGTACCACAGCCTGAGAGTTCCCTTGGCTGCAGGCAAATGGGAGGCATCCTCATGGCAACATGACACGTCCAGGTGAGCCATGACAGAGACTCAAATTCCTTCCTGCACAAGACAAAGGGGAGTTTCCCAGGAAGGCCACCATCCATCTGCAAAATCATCCCCATTCTTTTTCCCTTGATGATCCCAGCCTGCTCTTCTTTCTTCTCCGACAGCTTTCCCCTCCAGCCACTCTGTTGGAGGCTGATATTTTTCTGAGCAGCCTGATTTCTTCCCGACTGCCTTTGCACTGAAACCAGGATTTGAAGGGGAGCCTGGGGAGAGGGAGGGAGCGAAATATGACAGATTCAGGCTGCAGTGAAATGACATATTCATCACAGCTAACGGGGGCCCACATGGCACCCCAACTGGATGTTGCCCCACTGCCCATTTCCCAGCTGGCTCTGCTGGAGATGCCCCCTCGCTCCCCTCCCCGCCTTCCTGGTGGTATCACTCCAAGCAAAGTGTCTGATCGGCTTGGTGAGAGAACACGAGGGGTGTCAGAGAAGGTGCTCACAGACATTTCTTGGCCGCCTCAAGGAAATAAAGGCCATCGCCGAGCCTGTCAAAATGATTAATCGCTTACAGGGAACGAGGGGGAGGAGGGAGAGAGAGGGAAAAGGAAGGGGAGGAAGGAGGAGAGAAAGACAGATGGGATGGTGAGAGCTATAAACAAACAGCAAAAGCAGGAGACACAGGATTGCCTCTGTGCTGGGGAGAAGGTGAAAGCAAGGGGCCCCAGGCTGTGCTTGGAGTGAACGGGTAGCAGATGAACAGGTCCTACAGAGCCCCGAACTCCACTGGGAGATTCCCACCCCTGCTCACCCCCAGATTTGCACTGTCCCTCAAACACAGGCTCAGAGAGCACTCGGGTCTGCCCTGCTGAGTGGTGCCAGACCTGACAGCCCAGGTAACACAGCCCTGTGACTCCCCAGCTCCACAAATCTCTGCAGTTCACACGAGCTGACAGACCAGAAGCTTATCACCTCAGATGCCCAGCAAGGCTCTACCACCCCACACCCTCCAGCTCCACAGCCCATAGTGGCTGGCATTTGACCTACGTACCCACCTAGTTCTTTGCTGCCTGAAGCATTTTACCCCAGTGAAACACAGATGGACAGAAGCAGCTTCTGAGATGCTGTCAAAGGCCCTGGCAGAGAAACTTGGAGTGGCCAAGTTTGGGCAGAATCAGTCCATCACCTGTGGTACTCAGTTCTCCCACAGAAACTACTGCCCTGGATGCTGTTGTAACCCCCTGTACCCTCTCTGCAGGCCTGAGGACTGTCCTGTTCTAGAAGCAAATGCTTTGACCTCACTCCTTTAGCTGCTTTCAGCTCAGCCAGAGTCCTCACACAGCCCACTGCATGAGGCCAGCGGTGCTTAAGCAGCTCAGGGAGCACGGAGCGTGCAGCAGATCTTGTAACAGAGATCACCTGCATACAGGATAGCATACACTCTCCTCGCTTCTTGGCTTCCCAAGGGGTTTTAAGTCACATCCAAAGGTCCTCCTTGTCAAGGTATTCACTGGCAAACCCTAGCTATCCAGGAAAAAACACAACTGTAACTCCAAGACGGAAGTCATACCTGCGGGTCCTGCCATCCAGCACAGCGACATTTCCTACAGCAAGGGCAGTACCCTGCCATGTCAAATTCTGGGCTTTTTCAGGGCTGACAGCAATTTTGTGAGGTGAATTCTGACAGCAAGCCTACATCACCACAAGCTGCTTTACCATCCACAAAAAGCATGAGGTGCACTCCCCCAAATTTAAACATGTTTTTAAAATGCTGCTATGAATGAGCAGCAGCCCTCCTCTCACACGTTTAAGGGGGCATAAAAGTCACTGCCTGACACATCTCCCCACGTCTCTCCTGATGAGCACTGGATGAAAAGCCCTGTTAGATCCTGTCCTGAGATCTACTGTTTTCCTTTCATTTTGAGTTCCTCTGGCAAACACCACTAGCCACGGGAAGCAGCTGAAAACCCAAGCTGCTGTCATTTGTCTGAGCTTGGAGCCAGCTGGGAACAAGGAAACATGGCTCCAGCTCTCCCCTTTGAAGGGATCTGCTTTGATTTCCAGTCAGAGAGAATAATCACCCTGATGGAGACCTCCGCCTCAAGTGAATGACCCAGCCTTCCAGTGACAGGCGCTGTCACTGAAATCAATTAACCCAGTAAGCTTAAGTCTTGAGATGCACCAACCAATCTTATATGCCCTACAAATGGTCTGCCATCCCCACTCCCAAGTTATAACCGTAGATCTGATCAGAGGCAGTGTAAACTACACCAAAGCGTTTAGTCTGACAAGACTCTGAATGACAGCTGTAGGAAAAACAGGTAACAGATTGCACATGTACCAATAATTTGATAAAAACCCACAAACCCCCAACAAATGCATATACTGGATTGTGCATGGCTGGATGATGAGCCAAGCCAGCAAACGACAGACACAGAGAAGTGACAGCTGCCTTCTTTTATCTACCTGTCACGCAGTCCATCACATCCCTTCATGCTCTTGTAGGAAATGGCGTTATCAGGAAGAGAGCCTGGAACTGCTTTCACATCGCTCGTCCTCATCTTTCTGAGACGCCAGTCAAGGCCCACGCCTGCTCTCCTCCGCACCAGAAGCTGCCAGGCTGCAAGCAAGGTGTCGGGAAAGGAGACTGCAAAAATTTAAGACGTTGTTTCTGTGGTTTGTGCCAGCAGTTTGTGGCCGGCACCGAGCAGGAAGCGCAAGGTGTTGACGGGGCAAGAAGAGTGCTCCAGGCTGTGCTCTCTCCCTTCCTCAGCAGATAGCGGAGAATGACAGACCAGCACGGGAAGGATTTTGCCTAGCTGCCTTCCTCCGCAAGCTTTCCAGCCAAGACGAGAACATTGCTGCTGCTCCGTACCTACGCGGAAGGGGCTCTGTAGAGCAACAGTTACGCACCTCATGGACTTCGCTGTGGCTCTAGTGGCTGTCTCCATTGTTTGCGGGATATTCTCCCCCCCTTGCCTCCTTCTAACAAAGATTCTGATTAATGATCGCTCATTCCTAATTGTCAAATTTCTTTTCCTTCATCCTGTGTCTAATCACCAGTGACAGAAGCCATTACGCAAATGAGAGCAGACGACTTCCCACAACTGTTCTCGTTGGTAAAAGCCTTGTAATTTAAAGCTCTGATTTGCAGAGGAAAGCTGCATTTCCCCAAGGCGTCCAGGCATCTGTTCCACTTACACTCCAAGAGCCTCGACTTCCGCTCCCTCCCCCCACAATTAGTCCTCTGCTTGCAACAAATATTTGACTTTGCAAGGCAGTAATTAGAACTTACTTTGCATGTGTTTGTCACAGCAACAGCGTCCCTTTCCCTCGCCTTCTAGGCAGCACCGATGCAGAAAAGCGCCCAGGGAGGACGGTGACTTCAGGACTTCCCAGGACATTGATGGGAGAGGTGCTGTCTCCGACAAAGGAACAGAAGACCATGAACCAGAGTGCCAGGGAGCCCCCCACACATGTGGCAGAAGGCAGGCTTAAAGAAAAGCGCTTTGAAAAAACACATGCAAAGGCAGTACTCCCTGTTGCAGCTGCTGCTCTGCATCCAGGGCTGGGACGGCAGCACAGGGTGACCATGCACCAACGCAGAGGCCTGCCAAGAGACAGTCAAGACCCCGAGTGCACCGTCCCCATTCCAGGACTTTAAAGAGCAGTTGGCTGAGTTCAAGGTCATCTTGCTCTTTGGTAAGAACTGCTGTGAAGAAAAGCAGCAGCAGTCCCGGCCCAGGCACACCCCTCTCGCTCAAAAGCTGCTTTGATGCTGCACATCTTCCCCTTCACCCCCCACCTGCGTCAGAGTGCCTCCACATCGCAGCTACATCTCACACCTCCTCGACCCTGGCCCTGATCCTGACCCAAGAGCTTCACCCTGCACCCGCTTTATCACCCCAAATTTCCTGGGTGATCACTGAGCTGAGCCTGACCTGATCACCAAGGCGGTAAAACAGTGTATCAGTCTAAAAACCCACACTCTTCTCTTTCTATGGGAAAAATCCTGCAGCCACGATCTACAAGGATTAAGAGAAAGGTCACTTCTTACAAAAATCTCGCTTTTCAAGAAACGGAAATGGGGGAAACAAAGGAGAAGAAAGGTATTATATAACCTAAGGTAATAACAGCAAACAAGAAAAAGACTAAAAGTTACAAGTGAAAAGTCTTGGAGCCAGATCTGGTTTTCAGATGACACGGTTCTCATACCTCAGTTTCCGCTGCACAGCCTGAGACATCTCAGCTTCGTGGTGCCAGCCGTGCATGTTCCCCAAGAGGCATTTGCACAACAGGAAGACGACAGGATCAGACATAACGGACCACTCAGCTCAGCAGAACAGACACAAGTGCGTATTCAGAGATGGTGAGCACGGCAGGCAAGGGTGGACACCCATGGTCACAGAGCAATTCATCCACTGGTCTTTCCCACTCCCTCCACATCCACCCTTGACTCCCAAGGGCGTGAGGAGAGAATGCCAGGGGTGGTAGCCCAGGCTCAGACAGCTGGCTGTCTCTCCTCCCACCACCCCCAGCATCCAATCTCTACTCAGCTCTTATCCAGTTTACTATACATTAGAAACTTGTTCAGATTTAGCCAACATTTCACTGATGGTTAGATGCCAAGATTGCTGTAGAGTCAATATTACCATAAAATAACTGTGTCTTTAGTAGGTAGAGTGGACTCCACCACCCAAGGCTGCTAACATGCAGCAGAGGTACATAGAGGAAGCCTCCCCTCAAAATCTCCTTGACCAAAGTATGAGTCGGATAAAGGACCAAAAGGAGGACAAGACACCCCAAAGGACAAGCAACTGATAGAACTCATTAGACCTGACAGTGCAGTTTGCTCTGTCACCCTGTCAGTGACCAGAGCACAGTGACACCATTCAGGTCAGCAGGGAGGGGAACTTGTTCCCTCCCCACCAACACTTGTTGACAGGGTTCAAGGATACCACCTTATTCCCAGCTCCCCTTTCAGGCTTACAGAAGTACTATGAGGAAAGTCGTGAAGACACACAATAATGCAATTGGTATTGCTGTTTTGAAGGCAGTTCCGGAGACCAGCAGCTTTCACCAGTGAAGAACACAAGTGGAGTTACAAAGACTGAAAGGCAGCTTTATACACACACCTCCTTTAACAGCTCTCCTGCACAGCCACTCACAAAATAAAAGCCACACAGTTCCGTTGTTCAACATTGGTTGTATTTAAGAACTACACTTCAGAAGGTACCGTGTGTCTGTCACACCCCACCCCCTGCACACACACCCCTAGCAGAGAACACACACAGCTTCCCAATACCATGGCAAGGGGCATTGAAAGCACAAGGTGAAAAGGGAAGGGCGCGGAGTCAGTCCATCAGTGCATTGTAAATGAGCTTTCACGAAGTCAAGTGCAGCAAAACCTGTTCAGACACTTTAAAAGTTAGACCTTTGGCAAATAAAGAAAAAAAACAGGATCCTAAAGTTCTGTAAGTACCATTCTCTCTCCACATGGGATATGAAGTCCCACCCTGAGCGTCAAGAGTTGATGGTGCCTGACAAGCAGTACTGTAGATTACCACGTGCTGAATAAATAGCATAGAGATGGGATTTCATCTGAGCATCTTTCAGTCAAGGGCATGTGCCCAGGATGCCTGGGAAGGCCTTGCTTTTGGCCAGAGTCAGCAGTTTAGCCTTCTTCCTCACCTGCCTGAAGGCTGAGCACTGACAAGCATCCAGCTGAGCGACCTTCGTCTGGATCTAACCACAGCTCTAGAGTCTGCAACAACTAACGTGGCAGTTAGACTACTCAGTGACACGGACATACTTCTTAAACAAGGACCCTGGCAGCTGCCAGTTACACTTCATTTGTTCTGACCTGTAAAGAGACCAGAAAACTAGCCCCTGGGACCTCCTGTTCGAGAAGCCTTTCGCCTTTGTGCAAGACAAGCTCACCGCAACCGGTGCATGAGCTGTCCCAGCAGATGTGACCCTGGGCCAAAGATGGAGCGCTTCTAGAGCGGCATGTTCTCAACACTTTTATCAGAATCCCATGTCAGAACAAGTCCCGAAGAACCAGAGGGAAAACACTGGGAAGTCTCAACAGAGCAAATTCCTCACTATTCTCTGGGATGAGATATATGGGCTATGAAACAGCTTCTCCCACCTCTAGCTCCTGGGACCCGTTAGAACCGCATCAAATATACAAGACCTTTGCACTACCCCCCAAACCAGGGACAGCAGTGCAGCACACCTCAGGGAATAAAAAGCCAGCCTCCGTATGAGCCTAAGGCTTTTGCATGGAAGGGGAGGAAAGCAAAATGATTTTTCAGGGTGACTGCTGAGGATTCTTAAAACAGAGGCTTGTCTGGTTCCTGTGCCCTGGTCTTCTCACTTCCCAGCCTGCCATGTCAAGTCCCAGAACACAACCAGGATCAAGACAAACTTAACCACATTTAAACCGAAAGCCCTGACCTCTTTCACATGACTGTACAAGGAAGGGAACCACACACTGGCATGGACTTAACTGATGGACAGGAGCCACACATCATCACACAAACACACACACCTGTGCGCAGCCACACACACTTGAGTTCTAGTAGTTTCAGTAAAAAGGGCACTTTCCTGTGTCAGTCCAAGGAGCCAGCACCCCTGCTGTGGAGATGGGAGGCTCTGCACCTATACGACACTGCATTTTGACAGACTAGCTCAGCATCCCTGGGGATTTGCTCTTAAAAGCGTGGCTTAATCGTTCAAGACTTGCAGAGTGCCCTAGCATTTATACATCTCCCTTCATAACGCTACATCCCCTTTTAACCACGCTGCAGCTTCAGAAGAGCAGGAGAGAAGCCTTCACTCCCCAGAGAAAGCTGTCAGAAAGGAGGTTTATCTAGACTCCTACAACACAGATGTTATTTGGAGAGCATAGGATATGGTGCTCACACACTAGATGAATTTGTTCTGATCTCCACCCTGTACTAAGTCCACAGCAGAGATGTCTCAAGTTGATGAAATTGAGTCACTTGTCCAGTTGCTCATCACACAGAGGCCTTACTACATGTTTGCTTCCGCTATACAGAAAGGTGCCAGAGTTGAGCATGGACAGGGCCTCTAACAACAGAGGACTGTGAAACCTATCACTCTCCATCTTTTATCCACTGCAGGCATCAACACATAAACCCAGCCAGGAGGCCCAAACCCCATGCAGCTGAGGAAACATGATCACTCCTGGTTCTACTCCAAGACCTTCTTCAAATGCCTGAAAATCCTGAAGCAACACATCCGAGTGCAAGAAGCCATGCTCCTTGTTGTGGCAAACAGGGCAGAGGGAGAAAAAACAAGTTAGTGAGCATGAATCCAGCTTCCAGTAAGTGCAGACTCTTTCTTGGGAGGTTCGGTTAGATGAGAGTGGAGGATGAATGGGGTACTAACGGTTTTGCAGTTCCAGTAGCCCCTTTTATTGTAGTGGGGCAGAGATGGGCCAGGAAACCCACCAGTCTGTTAAGTGCTGCGTGCAATACTAGCGCTCAGTATCTTCCATTGCTTGTGAACAAAGCAGCTCCAACATCAGTCACCCGGGCAGCCAGGTATTAGTCATACCGTCCCTTAATCATCATATTCAACAAGGGACCCACCTGTTCAGAACAAAAACAGATTGTTAGCTGGAACAGTTACACAGAAATGGCAGCTGCAGAGCCTGCTCCCTCTGCATCACACCACCTCATGAGCTGAACGGCTCAGGGCACAGGATCTCAGCGCACAAACTAAGCCTAAGGTACACCGAATCAGGCTCAAAGTATTTTCTAGACAAAACACTGGGGCACCCTTAAGCACATTCTCAAATACCCTACCAAAATTGCACGGTACTCTGCCAACACCCAACTGTAGCTGTCACCACAACACTGCATCCATGGTATTGGAAACATTGCGCCTTCCACCCTAGATTTGTGGTTTCTGAGCAGATGCTATTAAAAGGAGTCAATAGTCACCAGGGGCTACTTTTTGCAGGGCAGAGAAGGAATACGCTTACTCACTGAATCCTCTCTGGTCCTCGTTGTCACCTGGAAGGAAGGCTAGGACCAAGGATTTTGCTAAAGTTTTGTTTTCAGTCAAGACCACTCCCACTTCTCAGCACTGAGGGAAGTTCAGCGTGCTACAGCAGTAAGACCATCTCAGGGGAGAGGCATGAGCTCACTTGTGTGCGCTAAAGAGGAGTTCCTGCACAGTGGTAAGGGTTACAGACCATGGAAACATTTCTGTTCACGTCCAGTATTTCACATCAGCAGGAGATTTTCAGAAGCATACTCTTACTATCTCAATCTGTCTTTTTGAAATACCAATTCGTAAAAATTGCAAAGAATTCAGAGACGACCGAGATGTACGTTAACGGGGAAGCGCATGACTTAATAGAAGAGATTTCTCTTATTCAACAGATAAAACATTTTCTTTTTTTTGTCAAATACTGGGTATTGTTGCTGCACAGAAGGCTAAGGAGAGTTTGGGAGCAACACTTCGCTGGCAGTGCCCAAAGCCAAAGTACACCTTCCCCCACATACAAGAACAATTACTCCATTGTTTGTAGTGGTCCTCTCCAGAATTATAATTTAAAGAGCTTGCCTTTTTGTAGCCAGAGGACCTTCTGAAGACAGCAGGAAGAACCATTCACAGCAACAGAGCAACCCTGCTTTCTCTCCTACCCTCACTGTGACACCTGCAGAGCCAAATAGTTGGCATCTCGAGTTTTGCATTAAGCCATCACGATTTCAACAGTAGTGAATACATTGTTCAGTTTTGTACCTCTTGTGGATTTCCTAAGGCTTCTCCCAGCATCTTCTCGATGTTCCTCATTATCGCCACTTTCTGATGAGCCTTTAATGGATATTCAATTCTCTTTGGGGTTGGGGCACCCTGAAATATGAAAAACAGCTCACTGCATGCTTCCTGAACTGGCAGATTATTCCACCTTCTCCCAGTTCTTTACACGCCACTCGAAAGGGAGAGAGTAGCTTCAAAGCTAAGGATTTGGTGCAATGAAGTTCTCATACTGACAGCACGTGCCAGTACACCTCTACCTGAAAGAATCCTCTGGGACAGACATATCCAAGCTGTGCAGGAAGGTGCTTGTACTTACCTTGTACCAGAAGTTCACAGTGATGGTAATCCCCCCATTCAGGAGAGACTCGATATGGTGCCACCTGCACAGAAACCACACAAAAAAAGAAAAGAAACTATTGCTGCAGCTTACAGTGAAATACCTTGGACGGATGAGTTCAGAGAGCACAAGACAAGCCTTGCCCTATACCACCATCAAGACCTTGGAACTTCTGCAAAGCTCTCCTTATTTAAGTACAGATGCTTTTCTTGCACAAGTTAGTGAAGTCTTCACACAATAATGTAGCATCAGGGAGAACTACCACTCCCATCCAACACACAGGAAGTAGAAGCAGATTGGCCCAAGATATCACAGAAAATATCGTACTTCCTGGGGAAGGCAAAACGAAATTCTCTTACGGGCCAACCCAACACTCGAAGCAGAAGACCTTTTAAACCTCTATTTAAAAGCTGGTCGCTGTGCGGTCCTGCTATCCTTACCAGTACATAGGTATGTATAGCACATCCCCTGGACCCACCACCGTCTCGTAGCCAACCACGCTCCGGAAGTTCGGAAACTTCTCATAGTCAGGATTGTCAAAGTCCACCTAACAGAAGAAAACATTCAGAAACTCAGAAGACTTTCCTGCAATGACAGTCCTCATTATTGGCTCTCAGTATCAAATTATCCTGATCTTCCCTATACAGCTTTTACTTTCCCACTCATGTCTTAACCATATTGCAAGGTCCTGCAGTACCCCCAGAGTACCACCAACTTAGACAGCAGTCCTGCAATTTGTCTCTGAGGAAATCAGTGTTCGACCAAGTGATCAATGAAACAGAACAGAGAAGGTAGCAACTGCAGCCCAGCTGTGCTATCAGTAAGGAGATATTTACACCCCTAGCACTTGCAAGTCAGGATCCGACAAACAGAAACACGAACAGTCCCTCCACCTATTCTCAATGTATTCACCAGTTAACAGATTTGAACACAGGTTTTGCAAAAGCTCAACAAGTGGCACGCAGCTTTAATCCCAGCACAGGTTCCCTCCACCCAGCATCTTCACCAACGCCCTTTTTTGGCATGGAGCAGAGAACAGATCTGCTGCTCTCACCTGGCTCTGTCTGTCACACGGATGGTGCACAGGATAAGGGTAGAGGCATTCAAACTGATCAGGAGGGAACAGGATACACCTCTTGTAACCCTTAATCTGAGCGAAGAAGTTCTGCTGCTCATCATAATGTGCTGGTGTCACATTCCCTACACAGAGAGAAAAGACAATAATCACAACACTCTCACATACAGGTATGAAAGACGGAAGCAAGTTATATTCCTTGCGAGAGACAGTAAATACACTCCCACATATTCAGAAAACTAAACAAGGAAAATGATCACAGGATCGTTACAAACTGATCACTGTCAGCCTTTATCGAGCAGTTGCTATCCCACTTAATTTCCATTCTAAATCCATATTCAGCAACTTATGCTCTACAGGATTAGGATTTCCAGCTTGTTTCCATGATCAACAGATGGTAAACATTGACGGGAAGCTTCTTCATAAAACACTGTTCAGATGACAAGTTGTGGAATGGACTTTCAAAAATTATTAGTCTAGAGAAAATGAGCCCAACAGTCTGATTTTGAAAAAAAAATGCTAGTGGTTTTGCAAGGAAACAAGTAATTAAGTCTCTGTCATAAGCACTCCCAATAGCACCTCCTCAGTTTGACGAACAGTTATGAAGCTTGACTGCTGCATCTTAAATTTAATCAAATGTTTAAATACAGTGGGTCATTTTGTACCCTTCACAACTACATTTTTCAGGCTGTTGGCCAATTCAGATACTACTCTTAGCTTGCTCTATATATGTATTTCACTAATGAGAAGGTAACAGTTAATCCAGTAACTTCATTAAACAGATCATACAGTCACTCGCTCCTGTAAAGATGCTCCTTTTTCTAGCACGCACTGGTTCAAGACAATTCCTTGGTTTTGTGCATAACTTGTTGCTAATAGAATTTTAGTGATCGTTTTATGACCTGTAGGGAAGTGCTGGGGCAGTGCTTTTATGTCAAGTTCTCTTCTCCCAGCTAGTAAAACAAGTGGCAAACTACTGTAAGTTGAGTATGACTTGTTGCAAAGGGGAAAAAAAACCATCTGCCATCAGAACTGAACAGCCATGAATTGCCAAGTAATTCTAATTGGACAATTATAACGAGATGTGACGGCCACATTGATTACAAGCCATGCCACTTCACAAAAGTGTGTATATTCCTTGCCCAGTTACTGAGATTACTTCCTATTAGAATGCCCTCCTTGTCAACAGCGTAGTAGTACCTCTGTCTTCTAAGGCACCTGCCTATGAGTCGGTCTCCACATGGATTTGGAATTCCACTCTATCCAGATATTTTTAGGATTTATTCATCTTCAAGTTCTCCAGTGCCCTCTAACCTTCCAAGAAGAAATTCAGCTCTTAATTGAAAGAGAATTCCTCCCCATAGTGTACCAGCTCAAATAAGAACAAATGCTTCACCGAATAATCAGCATTTCCTCCTGAGTAGACAATAGACACGCTGAGAAAAGCCCAGCAGAAACTCTGCTCAATCTGCACACCCTTCTGCATTTTAAATCTGAAGACTCAGCATTTTAAATCTACAGCATCTGAAGCATTCAAACAATAAACAGGTCTCAGAATACAATTAGCAGTTACAGAAAACACAGCCCTAGCGGCATCGCACAGAGCCCTTCCATGAGCAGATTACGTCCAGGCATTCACAGTACCTTCCTGGTGAAACACAGGCTATTCCCCTGGTTGTTTCCTCTCTACAACCCAAGTTAAGTTGTGACAACAGTCCCTTCCCAACCCAAAGCTTTAAACTGCCTGCTCTCAAGGAACACTTAGAAACTAGTGGAAAATCCATTTGAAAGACCTTCTGGAACTGAAATATAGGACTGCTGACCAAATCTTCTCCCCTTCTCCTCCAGGCAGGGGAAACTGCTTACCTTCCATGCCAATAAGCAGCAAATTAGAAGTCAGCTGACCCCAGCCACGTTTCCCTTGCTGCTTGTTAATCCAGTTCCAGTTGAAGCCAAGGAAATCCATCACAATCTTCCTTCCAACTGTGTCATTCAGGGTTTGCTGCAGATATAGCCTGTATTTTCCCAAAGACAAGCAGAAATCAAGTATTAAGCTTCGGCACAAACATAAATGCGTATCTGCATCTCTTCAGAAAGACTTCAAAACAAAGAGACATAACTCCCAGAGATTCTGTTCTGTCATCACACACCATAAACACTGGTGGAAAGAAACAGATTCAAAAAGTCCCTAAACTTTGCTGAAAGCTTTCCTGGTACAGAAAGGAGCAGAGCTCAGTTCTGCTTGAACAATCAGAAGGGAAAATAAAGAATTTTAGAGCAAGAACAACCCCCTCCTCACAGTGCAGGCAGCGGAAACTGAAAACAGACTGGCCCCTATCAAATACCAAATACACTCATGACTAACCCCCAGATAAATGCCACCACTCTAACTCACATTCAATACGATTACCTCTTCTAGTAGTAGTGCGTGAGGGCAAAAAAAGGGCTCAGGAAACCCAGCACATTTCAGTACCAAGTTACTTCAAAACCATACTTACATTTAGACATTGAGGATCAGAGAAATCAAACATCTCTATCAACAATTACAGTATTACTGACTACTGTCTGCAATGCTAGAAGAAAAATGCATTTTTAAGCTTAAATGCTGCCCTCTCTCTTGGAAAAAGCACACCCAAAGCTGAGAAAGAAAAGAAAGGCACAGATGACAAGTGGACATGGACACAGAGTTGCTTCCAATTAAGACATAATTAAGCATTTGTAGATCCTTTTACAGGGCTGGTGACTGATAAAATTAACTGAGAGTTTAAGTACAGTTGTTACTAGTCATATTCTGTATAAACATGAAGCTCCTCTCACTAACTTGCAGCTCTGTTAGTGGTGTAGTCCATCACCACCAACAAATACACTGCACTTATGCAACCCTTTCTCACCTTTCTGAAAGAGGGTTAGCACCAGCTACCTTGCTTTTTTTGTAGTAAATGATGAGTGCTATGGTCTGTACCTTTCAATCACATAACTAAGCTCCCCTACCAATACCATAGGCTGCCAAAAGAAAGTGAAGCTCAAGGCTTTCTCTGTCCAAACCCTGCCTCGGACAGAGACCAAAAAAAGTCTCCGCAAACAATGCGAACAGTTTGATGAACTAATGGTATGACCTTTTTTGCCAGGTAACAAGGCTGCTGTCAAGTAGCAGCGCTGCAGGAAAAGCAGGGCTACAAAAAAACCAAAAGGTTTTGAGAGGTTTTAACCATCAACACTCACCGAAGAGAAACTTACCCCCTACGCAGACCTGCAGAAATAGAGAAACTTCCACGCATCACTTACCTCTCAGCACTCCCTTTTTGTTGTATTTCTTTGAGTCTGTCCACAAACTCGGCAAACTTCATCTCTTCCCTGCTCGACTTGGGTTTGAAGTTCTTAAAATTGGCCATCTTCTTCTCATCATAGTACAAAAATTTGTGTGTGCTGGCACTGTACACTGAGAAGTCCCCATTGCCAATGTTTTCCTGGAGGTAGTCCAGGTCCCATTTCAGAGCGGGGTAAACCAGATTCGTATCTGTCAGCACCACTGGCTCCTGGGGAGAAACAGGAAGCTTTCTAATTCAAAAACTTCCTCAACTTGAGAACAATCATATTTATCATGGCATCCACACAAACTCTCCTTAAAAACAGGGAACTGGACAAAGCATTTAGAGTAATCAAATACCTTGGTTTGGGGAGAAAAAAAAAGCAAAACACAGCAGGAAGATTTAAGAAAGTGGTGGTCTGTTCCTACAGCAAGCTCCTAGTAGCAATGACAGAGATCCCACTACCTACTCAGCTAATCTCTGACACCTGAGCTTAGACAAACACTAACTGGGAACAATTTTAGGACTCCTTGGTCCTGCCACATAGCAAGGAAACACAGCAGATTCTGCCCAGTCACTTCCAGCCTCAGCGATGAAGGGGTAAATGCTAGGAGGAAGATACCTCTGGATGCAGAAACAGAGACAGTACTCATCTCTTTCTCCAGATGACAGCAGATAACCTTCAGCCATCAAAAAACTGACGTTACCCCATCTCCTCTACACCAAAAAAAGAACAACTATGAGAGGAAGGCAAAGAACATAACGTATCTCCTCACCCATAAATAGCAAGCAACCTAAACAAGAATAACAGCTGCTGTGTTTCCAAGCTGCATATGCACAGCTTCCCTTCTTACAGACTTTCCTCAAAAAAAAAAAAAAAACCCCAAGGAGCAATCTTACCAAAACTGGATTGAGCTTGTCCAGCCCCAACAAAGCGCTGTCAGTGCAGGGCAGCTTCCACACCTGCAGCCCTTCTCACTCAGAAAACAACGAACGCGCGCCTGCAGTTTTACAGAACGCTTCCACGGCTTCCCCCTGGCCCACAAAGCACCTGCAGCGAGCGGCTCCTGCCAACCCCACAGCTCAGCGCTGCGGCTCCGACCAGAAGCGTCCGCTGCAGCCAGGAGCGGGGCCAGCGGCCGCCACCGAGCCCGCGCGGGGAGGGGGCATGCGGACGTC
>Ga0065711_1001319_pt1 | contig 54021 bp, 24 predicted proteins | sample Hoacrofraction12_FD_59098 | JGI IMG/M metagenome (GOLD analysis project Ga0065711, IMG submission 59098) | Hoatzin crop microbial communities from Cojedes, Venezuela - Epithelial fraction 12 v2 (version 2) | ecosystem: Host-associated > Birds > Digestive system > Esophagus > Crop | place...
CCTCTGCCCCCCCCGGGTCCCCGCTCCCCCCCCGCCGCCTTTATCGAACCGCCGCGAAACCGCTTCCCGAAAGAACGCCAAACCCCAAAACGCAGCCCAAAGCTCGGGTGTTTCTGGGATTCGCTTCGATCGCAGGCGGGCCGGGCCTGCCGGACGGCGCCCCCCGCCCGAACCCCCGTCAACCGGAGCACGGCGCCCAGTTAAGCTCGGTAGTCGCTGCCGTGCGCCGGATGCGCCGCCGCCGCCTGTGAATAACCGGCTTAAAGCCGGGAAGAACGGCGCGGCCGAGGTCTGAGGAAACGCCAGTTTGCCGAAAGGCCGGGCGGTGCTAACGGGGGCCGGCCTGCCCCGGGCGGACCGACCTGCGGCCGCGGTCCAGACAAAGCCCCCGACGGGTGGCGGGGCAGCAGGTCTACCCCGACAAAGGTTACTTCCCGGCTCCTGTCGGACCCTTCCCCGCTGGCAGGGGCAGGAGCTCGGCGCATTCCGTGAGCCCTGCCCGAGCCGCTCTCGGTAAGGGATACGCGGCTGAGGGTCTCGCCCTTGCCGGGCCGGTTCAAACCAGGCACATGGGAAGGAGCCACCGGCTCGGGGAGAACAAAGCCCGGGCGCAGCTCCAGCGGGAGTTTTAATTTCTGAATTCAGCGCGAGAATTGCTCTGCCTTGCCCGGCCGCGGCTTCTCCCAGACAAGGCGGGAAGGCGCAGCGCACGCCGCGGCAGAGCAGCGCCGTCCCGGCGAGGCTTCCCCTCCCAGCGCCGCGCACGCAGCAGCTGCGCCCGGCCGGGGGTGAAGCGCCTCTCCGCGCCTCAAACCTGTGCTTGGACACCCTGGCGCGACCGGTCGGGCCCGTGTGTCAGTGCTTAGCTCTGGGTGCACATCTGACAGCACTTTACAAATCTGGCAACAAGGAAGGCAAACTGTAACGCACACATTTAGACAACTGTCTCGTATTTGCTTTTACACATACACAAATACAAAATTTAGCCAATTCCACGAGAGACAAGATAGTGTCCAGTTCCAAAACAAGAACCAGAAATCCGGGAGGAACTAAAGCACAATTTGCCACACACAAAACAGTAACATATTTTAAAACTGTCACTTAAAAACTAGTCCTTCTACTCAAGTGATACAAGCACAGACATTTCAGATCAGATGTCTTACAGTCTCACTGTCCAATGCCACTTTCTGGTTTCATCCTCTTACCCAGAGGACTGCATAGCATACTGAGCAAAGGGGATCAGTCAGAAAACAACCTGCAGAATCTCAGATGAGCCAGCAACATGAAGGAAAACACGGGCTGAAAGCAGTTAAGTAGGAAAACTGAAAAGGAATCTTGAATTACAATTTGAGAACAAGTATCCAAACTCTGATGAAGCATTTTGTGGCAGTCAGTCAAGCAGCCACCTACAGAGCTAGGTCAAACTCCAGGACTTACCAGGGCCAAACCATCCGACTCAAAAATACCCCAAAAAGCATGGCATGCTTCGCGGGATTAAGAGTGGAAGTAATTAGCCCGTGTGTTTACCTTGTGCAGCTGGTTCATGTGATCTGGGTAACTGACAGATCTGTTTATTAGTGTAATTTATGATGGCTATCAGGATTTGGATAATGCTTTTTTTCTGTAATTTAAGCAGTTAAAATAAGTCAGACAGAATATTGATCCCTATTTTACTGTTTGGGAACACTGTCCTGTGACAAAGCCATGACTGGAACCTGGTTTAAAAAGAAAAAAAAAAATACATTGCACATCCACTGTGGAGCATCAAAACCATAAAAAATATAATCCTTCCCTCTCAAAATGTTGGAATTGTCAGACTTTCCGTACTGCCTTACCTGAGGAAAACAATTTTATTTTTTTTTTAAAGCTCCTAGTGTAATCAAAACCTTTTTTTGTTTTTAATCCGTTTTCGTATGTCACAAAAGCAGGAAAAAAAACTGGACACAAGGTTTATTCCAGGCTGAAAACTCAGCCAAATCACTGAAGAATACGCTTCGGCAACAGCGGAGCCCGCGAGGCCCCCGCCTGCAGCAAAGGCAAAGGTAAGCGCAGGGCGGCTGGGCCGGTTCGGAAGGGAGGCGAGGACAGGTGTGAACAGGAACAGCCGCCTCGGCGGACGTGCGCACGGAAATCCCGCACCATTTCCTGCTCTCTCCCCTTCCTGCCTGGCTCAGGACCACGCGAGCTTGGGAGTGGAAACAGCCGCCGCAGGACCCCTCTTCCTGACCCCCAGCTCCCCAGGGTGCTGCGTCCTGCTCCCGCACCACTCGCCCCTCTTTTCCCGCTTCTGCGGGGCCAGGAGCCGTCCCCGTTCTAACACAGCGCACAGCGAGTCCGTGCGCCAAAAAAGCCTGTCTCCACCTCCCTGTGGAAGGGCTGACAAGGCTTGGGCTCGGCACTCGCCCTACCCTGCATCCCAGGCCGCTGCCGTACACGTGGCGCTGGAAGGACGAAGAGCTTCCCCTGCACGGGGAGGGGAGGGGAGGCAGCAGATGAGAGCAGCCCCGCAGAGCACCGTCCACTGCTTCGAAGAGACAGGAGGGGGGACGAGCTCCTGCAAAGAGCTGCCATTTGGCCCTCGCAAGTAGTTACCTCTTCTCCCACCATGATTGGTGGCCGCTCTCTAGGGTTTCATAGGAAGCAGCGGGAGAGAGATCAGCTGCGCTGCAGCATGATCTTCTCAAACAGGTGTTCCTCATCTCCTCCAGGGACGGGCACAGGAGGAACAGACATCTGAGCCATGACTTTGCAATTCAGTAGGACTACTTGCCTTTCCCTGTCCATCTACTTTCGGAAAAAAAACGCCCGCTTTGCATGTGCCTGAAGCTGGCTCCGTAACATTAAGAGCCCACAGAATTTAACGGAAAACCTTCACTTGTGTTCCTAGGTATACCTGTATTTTGCTTTCAAACTCAACTAGTTTGGTCCACAATAGATTTGTCTTGCAAATGCTTTTTTTCCAGCCACCACTGTATTTGTCTTTCTGTATTGGCAGGATTGGGCTAATATCCATGACAAGTGTAACAGTACAATATTAATGTGTGATCTTTCTTTCAAAATCACCAAGGATGCAGTGTAACATCCTAGCAGCCCATTTGGGTGTTTTCTTTCTTTTTAGGATGCCACGGGACACACAATTCAAACAAGCATGAAATTAATCAGCTTCTTCCATTCTCCAACCAGACTCTTGTCCCTCATATGCAGGTGCATTTCAGTGAGGCAGGCTGCTCATTTTGTCACAACTTACACCAAAGATAGAAGAGCTGTGAAGAATAAAATTTCTGGGGTTTTGTTGTTGTTTGTTTACTAAAAGGATTACACTGCTAGTCAAAATTGGAACTGAAATAACAGGGTTGAATTATGAGCATTACAAAATCGTTAAGATACTTAAATACCAGATTTTTTTATCTGTGTGTATACTTTAATACAGCCTGTGTCAAAAGTAACTATCAAGGACTTGTTACGCTCCATCAAAAAAACTGTTATTCTTCAATAAATACATTTCCGATGTCTGACTTTATTTATCTGAATTCTACGTGAGTACAAAACTCTTCTATTAAAACCGACCAGCTTATTTAGGAATGAAAACCACCAGTTTTGCGCAGCATTTAGAAATCTGAAAGCCACACTACTCCTTTCAATGCTTAGAAGCAAAACAATGAGCAATATAAGTATCAGTAATAAACACATGCCAGACACTATCAAAATATTTCACTTCTACATAATCATCCACAATCTATATTAACTTGCATTAATTTCACTCATCTTAGCTACTGTAATACTTCCTTTATAGAGTTAGTGCTGCCGAAATACTGTGGCTCTGACGATTAACTGTTTGGACTGTTGATTTATTTAAAAACTTGATTCAGTGATCTGTCTTTGGACACGTTCCCCAGTCTGTGATATTGTCAAAGTAAGCAAATTTCTTTTACCTATTTAAAATTCTTTGGCAGCACAGCATCCCAACACAGTCTCAGAGTTCTTAAAGAAGTCTGATACTGACGCTGACAACACTACAAAATGAGAACAACCTTGTTTCCAAGAGAGCATTCTGTAACAGACACAAGCCCACTATGGGAAAAGTGGGACCTTCTCCACACCCCTGAGTAAGCCTAAGGAACAGCAAATGCTCTTAACGCTGCTCCAAACACGCTTCTCTCGCAGGTAAAACAACAGGGCTTAGTACTTACTAGGAAGAATACTGTAAGTCATCTAGCTACCCAGGGACCAGAGTCATTGCATGGGAAAGACTCTCCTACAAATACAACTAAGAAAGCAGGGATTTGTTCCTTCAAAGAAAACACTTCTCCATTAATCCGCGTGGCACGTCCCAAGATTCAGAGAAGGCGCGCAGAGATATTAGCACTGAGCGGAGGGGACAGACCAGCTCCGATGGCCAGCACAGCCACAGGAACCCATGCATGTTTTTGAGGCAGACTCCTTCTAACCACTGCTTATTAGACAAAGCTTCACTGTAGGCAAGAGCTTATAAAACCGCGCTGAGAAGTCCTGCAGTAGCAGCTTTTTTACTTCTTGGTGCAAAAATTGCTGGGAGATGCTCGATACCATGCAATATGGCCTGGTCAGCATTTAAACCTATGAGTATAGGGAAATGGAACAAAAAGGTTATTTTATCTGATACAGTATTTTGGTTTCAAAAACACATACTGGGAGATATGTAACTTCAAGAGTTTTTCTAATCTGTGAATTGCTATGTGTGTAAATCCCCTCTTTAGGACACTTTGGAACATAGGGTAACTGCCGCAACAGGAAAGGCTAATCAACTGTAATTTACTGAACAGTTAATGCAACCTGTTCAGGACAAGCCAAGTGTTTATAAATTCCTCAGGAAATATCATCTCTGCTAACATAGGAACTTCTCTTTCTTGCCAAAAGGAACAGCAACATCTTACTGTCCGTGCCTCATTTAGCCATATAGCTGTATCAGACCTAACCAATAGTCAGTCTTGTAGAATACATGCAAAGCTGATTCATTAACTGCAATTTTTAAACCCTAATACAAATGGATTTTGCAAACTGATTTGGATTAACCAAGTCTGGCTGTGCTTCCATCTGGAAGTTATATTTTATAACGCTAGCCACATCTTGAAAAACAGATTCAGATGTTTGGAACAAATTCAGAACAGTTGTAAGAAATTCTAGGTACAAATGAAAAAAAAATTGAGCTTTAATGTCTTTTTCCTCTCAGTTTTCTTTCAAGTAGGCATTTATAGTCATGGTGTTTAGGGAGTTGAGGGGTAACGAAAGAATCTGTGTTATAATCTGTGACGTCTTTACTCATTTGTAACGGCAGTTAGCTCTTTCTCACACTATTCTGTTGCATTTTAAGCCTATCCTGATAAAGGGACACGATGCTGAGTGAAAACAAGAAACAGGGTTGAAGCATCTGGTCTATCCACAAAGACTTTCTGCTACAAAAATTGTCTTTACACGAAACAGCAAAACAAATATAATCCCTACAGCGAGGACACATCAATATCCATATAAAAATGCCTTTTTAACAGCAGTGCTTGTAGCCCATGGTTTGTGTCAGCAACAAATAGGCTCTGTAAGTGTTGTACAATTTGTAACAATGCTAAATCCCACCTTACTTCTTTATTTAGAGAAAAACATCATCAAATGTTTTTTACTCTAAGCCTTCATCTCTGGATTTGGTCAAACCTACATTTATGTTGAAGCAATTTAATTTCTTAATACACAAACCACACACGAGGACAGATCAGCATTAGAAGAAAAAGAGTTAGTTTTGGAATCTTAGCACATCCAGAAATTTTTATGCCTTGAAAACAAAAATTAACTTTCTGCCCTTCTAGCTTGTTTAAAATAACTGTGAAGCCATAAACAGGAAAGCCAAACAAGAGAAATGTGCCTGAGTTCCTCAAAAACATGATGCTGTAGATGGTAGAAGGCACATGACAAAACAAGATTTCCTCTCCACCCACGCCATTTAGCACAGATGCTCTAGAAATCCCACAAACACACTGTTTTTGTCTGATCACATACAGAAGTTTCCTGACTTACCTAGCCTTTTTGCTGGTCTTGGGTTTTGGCGTGGTGTTTTTTGCTTTCTTTTCCTTTGGCTCTTTAGGGGTCTTGGGGACTTTGGGCGTCTTGGGTTCCTTCTTTTCCTTGGGTTCTTTAGGATCCTTCGGTTCTTTTTTTGCCTTGGGCTTTTTCTTTTTCTTCTTCTCTTCTTGGGAGCAATCCACTGAGTTCCTGCTTAGATTCTGGCTGTCAAGTCCCCCAGGAAAGTCTTCGTTACCAAAACCTTTACTGGGACCTTCTGCAGCAATGTGATTGTTTTTCTTTTTCTTTTTCTTTTGCTGTGGCTGCGGCTCAATTGATGGCAGATAATCATCACTTTTCACTAGCTGGGTATTCGGTCCACTAACCTGAGTCATATCCGGCACTGGTTTCTCTAAAAAGGGTTCTGACGGAGAATGCTGAGAGAGACAAACAGAAATAACATTGTAGATTTGCAACTTTGATTTCTAAAACTTTGCTCTTTTGGAGCAAGAGGCTACAGACGGATAAAATACTAAGCAGAAGATTAACGTAGTAGCATATCTGGAATATCGTACTGTAAACCAGTAAAACCCAAAGCTTTCTGCAGACAAAACAGTAGCAAAATGACCAGAAATTCTCCATACAGCAAGGGTAAAATTAGTGTAAAGCCTGTATGCAAAATACAAGTATAGAAAATGTTTAGGGTCTTCATCATTTAGATGCAAAAGGAAAGCAAATTTTTTTTTTTCAGATATTTCAATATAGTTGTTAGTAGAATGAATAAATCGTTACTAATGATTCAGCTGCATTGGAGTTTTGTCCTCCGGGAAAAAAAAACAATTGAAGTTTGTTTCTAGACACGGGAAAGGAAAATAAAGTATATTCACAGACTGTATTTTTATAAAATTAATCAGGGCAATTTACATTGGTTCAGCTGTGACAGCAGGCATTTTCATCAGCACGTGAAGGATTAAGCCACTTTAAAATGTAATATACTGTTACATTTTATGTCAAAGATCCACAGCTCCCTACTTGTAATTGGAACAGATTTGTTCCTGCTACACACTAGACACAGAACTACCTTAAGTGTTTGTGAACTTGCAAAAGCATCTTATTTCAAAGTCTGTATAGCGTTTCAGGTTTACACCAGACTACAGGAAAGCGTACGTATGATTACACAAATGCCAAGTGCCTGGACTAAACGTATCAGATATATTTGCAACTCTTTTCCTCCTAGTGGTTCTGTTCTACACAAAGATCCATGGATCTGCAATGAAAAAAATGTCTAACCTCTACCATGATTTTGCAGCACACCAAAGCTCTAACCTGCTTCTCCTCACTGCCTGCCCGTGGCTGTAAGTTCAGGATGACAGAGCTTTTCAAGAAGAGTAGTAGCAGCATGACAACGTACTGATGCTTCTCTTGCAACTGCATATATGGCCAGACCATTTTCCCACCCTCTTTCTCTCTCTGTTTCACCTCCTTTTCCCTAAAAATTAAGTTGGCATGATTCTAGGTGGAAGAGTTCCCCATTAGCCGTGGTCATGAAGTCTAGCATTTGAGATGTTTGATCTGTTCAACTGGGGAGAAAAAAAGGTGTACAGGCAATCAGAATTTTACTTCCAGGAACAGCAGTGCCTGTGTAACCATTTGCAGTATTATTTGCGTTTCATTCAAACTGCACTTACTTCGGAGTAGCAAGTGTGCAAGCAAATGACTGCAAACCCAGCCCATGAGCACAAGGAGGACTGATGGGCATACACAGACACACACTTTAGCCACCTGGTTAAATGCTCTGAAGATTTAGGAAATAAAATTCTTAATATCATTACATGACAAAGTGAATGCGTGTGTATTTTTCCAAATATATTAATATAATTTTCTGAATGTAAACAAATTGAACCAGTGCAGTATTAACTATTTTCAATACACTCACATACTCAGAAGCTACCCAAGCAGCAGAAGGAGGAATGCTGTCCAGAAGTGAAGACAAGTTTTTATTGCTGCTTGGGAGAGGTTTGAACAGTATAAGCTAAACAGTACAGTACTTTATGGAAGAGACTCCAGGACAAGAAGGAAGGCCTGAGTGACAGACTGAAGATCTGGGTCTACCTGGCTTAACCAAGAACTTCCAGGGTGTCTTCTGCATGTTTCTCTCCTCCACCTGTTTATTGAGATACTTTTTTAGTCCAGCGAGGTCTTAGTTGCAGTGGAAACCCAGCTGTAACGCAAACCTGATGCACCCACTGCATTAGGACCACATCAGTCAGCCCTACCTCAAGGCAATCTCATGTTAGGCATTCGGAAGTATGAAACAACACCTCTTCTAGGAATCTGTGGTCACCATAACACTTACATATCTTCATGCTGGAAAGTTCACAAAGACTGGGTATCTGTACAGAAAACGCTGACCCAAGGAACTCAGTGGTGCCTGTGAGTTCTGCAGTCCAATTATGCATTACATAATAATGGAGATATTTTAAAATCTTCTAATTGGTTTTGAATTGGGGCTCACCAAATTGAATGTCTCCTCAGATTTGTTCTGTGACACAGAACAAAACTGCCTTCTCTGTACCTCAGACCGTTATGTACTTGTACTGTCTAACACCTATTTTTACGTAGGAAAAGACAGCAATATTACAAAGACCACCTGTAAGTACTTCTTATCCATAGGTTTTCAGAGCAGTAGTTATAACCTACATTTTCCAAAGGTAGTCAATATATTTCTATATTGTCTGCCATTCTGTATCTCGTGCATCCTATGCTTTTCAAAGACCTCGAGTGCAAGTTTCATCAATGTCTTCACCAAGCTGTCCACCACAATACTGAGCCCTCTTTTTAAAAACTGTTTATTTGCTGTGCTGTGCCTAATATGTAAGAAATCTAAGTTTTTCTTTCCATTATTTTTAATATTTTAATATTTGTATTGAGCAAGTACCTTGCGTTTGGCATTACAGTATTTGTTTGCCATATTAAGAGACTTTTGCAACTATCTAAAAGCTTATGCATAAGGCATAACCTTCTAAAACAAATCAGAATTGGTAGTTTAATTTATTTTTCTTCCTCTTAAGCATGTGAAACAGCCAAGCCAACAAATATTAAAACCCACAAGAAATCCAGTAATGCCATGTAGATTTAATTCTATAAAATTTTCAAGGTTGCACCTTCACTAGTGACATGACCGTGTCACTGAAATCAATATGAAGTTTTATACATGCTTGAGTATTCTCATTACCTTTTTAATCCAAAAAATTAATCCTTGTCTCCTTTCTAAGACTTGTAGGTCGTTTTTTTTGGTTTCTTCGTTTGGTGTTTTAGAAGTCTAAATAACAACTTTCAGCACAGTCATAAGCAAATCTGAACGTAAAGCAGACATCTTTCCAAGTCTCCACAACAGCTTTAATGTAAGATCTGGCCAGAAGGTAAAGCACTGAGAATGGCAGCGACTGCTGCCACACTGCAGTACTCGGTAACTCACTCGGGAAGATGTCATCCTACAAAAATTCAGATTCTTAGTGTCTCAAAAAGCCTATCCACAACAGTCATTCTCAGGCTCTAAACCAACTTGGACTATACACTAGAGTTAAACCTTATGCACAAAACAAGTATTTAAAAAAAAAACCAAAACAACAAAACCAAAAGCAAACCCAAACCTCACTGCCTTTTATTTACAGTGTCAAGTTATATGCATTACCAAGCATACAAATTAAAATACTATGATTTTGTTTCGTATCATTCACAATCCCTACAACATTAAGCTACAAAAAGCCAACTCTGCCCTAATTAGGCTTTGGTTATACTTGCTGTTACTTGAAAATACATTACTTTTGCCACATGCCACTCCCTTTGCAGTTTGGCACGTTTGGTAAATCACTTATATGTGATCTTTCAAATTGTAGCACTCTTTCAAAGAAATGAGTGTGATTAACTTTATTTTTCTAGGAAGTCTGTGCTTACACTTTTGCAATATGCTAGAACGGTTTATCCCTAACTGACAACCCCACATTGCTCCCTAGTGTGAAGCTGTGTAGGAGCAGCACAAACGTAGTGAGAAGAGGAGACTGGAAGCAGCTTGGAAGATGCATTTTCCTACCCCAAACCAGTTGCCTGCTCTTTCTTAAGAAGGGAGAAAAGGAAAAAGAACAGGCTTTCACTAGTAAATATTAGATTAAGCCTACCACAGGGAATTATTTCAAATAGTTCTACTTATTTAAACAACAAAGGATTAACTCTAGTTTCAGGGTCACAGTTTCTAATGAAAGAACCCCATTTTCCATTAAAAAATTTAAAAAATATGTGTATTACAAGTTTTTACCCAAAGTTTGAAAAATTCATCTGCATACTTCACAGAAATCGTTTCTCCTGCTGCTTTTAGTAATAACAAAGCCATAATTTAGTATGTTGGTACAGAATTTAATCTTCCACAGGAAAGTAACCAGGGAAGATTAAACACAAATAGGTATTCAACCTATTTGATACTGCAGCAGAATTAATTCTGGTATTATTCGATATAAGGTGAAAAAGGTGCCCAAAAATATTGGTGTGTTTACTAGACCCACATCTCTTTAAATCTTTTAGAGAAAAGCTGTTTTTGTAAACATTTAACAAAGAACAGATGGCCTGTTTTAATCATGTGAAAAAACCTGGAGCTCACATTAATGTTCCTACCACCGACTACTGGGGCTCGTCACCTCCCTAACCAACAGCGTGGTACTGTCTTCAGCAATACCATTTGATTTTTACAAAGGACATTTTCTGATCAGTTCCCCCTGCCTGACAGTTAATCAATCCTATTAACATGCAATATCACAATGCAGGACACTCCTAAAGATTGCAGCTTATTAGAGCTAAACAGAGATTCTTCAGGAACTCTGAGGAGTTAAGATAATTTGGAGCTCAACAGGTTACCCAGGATGGTAATATGCTCTTGCCAGCAATATCCCAGCAATTGATAAATGAAAACACTATCTGAGAAATTGTTTCTGGAATGCAAAAATCTCACTTTTCTGGAATTCAAACTTTTTTTTAAACTTCCAAACACTTATCACCAAGATACGAAAAATTAAAAATGAAGCCGCCTGCGTTTGATGGCTGCTTACGTGTTTAGAGCTCAGCTCATTCTCCGCAGCACCAAACACAGATAGATGCCTCAAACCAGGTCTGTTACATAAAGTAGCAAGATGGACAGGATTAATCCAGCGAGGGTTAGTGACAGGCAGGGAGGTTAAGTAGGAGAATCTTTCTGTTGCGTGAACAAGGACTGAACCACGATCAACTGTACTTAAGCATGGAAAGTAGCTGAGTGTTGCTTCCCCAGCCGAGCAGCAACTGGAGCCAATATTGAGCTTTAAGCAGCATGAAGCAAGATCAGCAAAGTACGTGCCGTGACTCAGCTGACTTTGTGAAGTTGAAACATCAGCAGCAACCAAAAAAAAAAAGCTCCTTTTTACCAGGACTACTTTCATTTCCCTCATGGGTGTTTCCAGACTCCCTGGTCTTTTCCATATTTTGAGAAAGATCTACTGCAACCACATTGTATTTAAATTTCCTTGAACTTTGGTTTATTAACGAAGTTGTGTAACAGTAGAGCAAGGGCTCAGTCACTTCCCACTGGCTCCAAAACACAAACCTCTCCAATACGATATCTATACAATGGATAATTTCACGTTAGGCGAAATCATTACTGAATATTCTCATTTGCAGCAATTGCAGTCCTGTTAAATTATCACCCACACTTTGGAAAAGCTAAAACAGCAACCTGCAACCAAAGAAAGTTCTTCTAGAGCAGAAGACGGATTACAGCACTGCTTCTGCTACCTAGCGCCACAGAGATCACTCCTTTTAAATATGTATCCTTCCTGATAGCACAGTCCCCAAGCTGTTAAAAGCCATCACACGTACAAATTGCTCCACGGTTCTTCCTTTCAAATTTAATGAAAGGATTCATCATTCTTCTGGATTATTCAGAACAAACTTTAGAACATCTTGACTATCCTCCAAATAAATCATTTGGCGTCATGTCTCTGTACCCTACTTTGTCCCTTCAATTCTCAGCTTGTGTCGTCAACACTTTCAGCAGCATTAGGCCTGGCCTGGTGCTCTCTCCATCTGAAGCACACTTCAGCTTTTCTAGACCAACGTAAATACTCTTCAGACATTGTCTGTCTGCAAAGCTCCCATATCAGTATAAACTCCACTGCAAATAGGAATCAACACCACCTCTGAAAACGAAATCAGACACCAGTACCTGCATTCAACAACAGTACAGTTTTTTTCCTATAGTAGTTTAAGTCCTGAAACATCCTCAAGCCTATGCTCACACTTCAGAATCCATTTTACCAATTAGTTTCTCCTCCGTTGTTCTGAATGATGATCCCTTCCCTCTTCTGTGAAACTACTGCCTTGAATTACTCAAAAAGAAATATATGTATTTGTCACATTACTGCAGGAAAATACTCAGCATTACCTTAACATATTTTGGGCAGTACGATGCTGTTTAGAAACAACTGATATCTCAGTACTCAGAAACCCCTCTAAAAAAATTGTACTTCCAACGTGACAACTTTCATTTATAAACCAAGAAGTGGTGTCAGTGATCTTCTCTGCAATAAAGGGAAAGGCATCACACCAGATGAGAATAAGTCTATTTTGCAAAGAGACTCCACAGGAGTCTTGTAGTTTACTACGTCGCTTGCCATACTTCTACAAAACACAGATGAAAAATGTATGGAAAACAACAGTTCTATTAATACCTTTGTAGCAAGGCATAACTTGACAATTAAAAATCACTTTGCATGAAAAAAGTTCATGTTTTAATGAAGCGCATCTGCAATACCATTTTATTTTTTAAGCAAGTCTTCCTGCTCTGTTACTACCAATGGAGACCACTTTTGATAACCAGATACAACTATTAAAAAGTTGAAACTTTCTGATCCAAAGTTTTCAGAAAAAACGCTGAATCAAAACAACTAGAACTCTGACACAAGCAGCATCCTAACAGTGGAATGGAAGTGATCAAAACCAATCTTAGTGCCCTAAGCCACCACTGCAAAAGTACGCTCATTGCTGATTTGGTGGCGCTGAAAATATCACCCAATTACTGTATGTGGAAGAATAAAAACATGCTATATAAAATACAGAGTTACTTAATTGAGTCTCAGCACAGCTACAGTATTAGAATTATTTATTTTCTGGTCATCTACTCTACAGGGTAACACAGATTATGAAAGATGAACGACACTAATGTGGCCATCCAAAAAGCCAACACCCCCTTATATTTTATAGTAATCACATGTAGCAATGCTGTTTCATGCTCGCATAAAATGAGAGATATTACTAGATCTGTGGAGTATCAGCCAGTGCAGGGAGCGCGGACAGTTTGTTCACAGCTCAAAACCAACTAACTCAGCCCTAAGAGAGCTCTTCTGGTTGCTGACCATTGATCAGAATCGACACATCAGTGTTGATCAGACAATCTCAGACAACTGCCACCCCTATGATAATGAAGTGTGTACGCTCTAGATTAGCTTTCCATGTGAGGAAGTGCAGTATCTACCACACTGATGGTATATAACAGCTAATCCAATGGTCCACAAGACAAACATTTTATTAATACTTTTTTGCTGCAGATTACTTCATACACTGGCTTAGACAGCAGTGTAAGAGTGCTCCTAATCTAAGCAGGGCTGGTCCTAAATATTACACACCAGTAGCCAGACTCTCCACATTCACCATGTAGAATGGTCAAAGACTCACGATTTTGGCAAGTTCTTACTAACTCTAGCTTTAGAGATACATAGAAAGGGTAGGACAATTGGGTATTGGATTCTACTGGCAAAAGCCGCATTGCTCACGTTGACAGCTCATGCTATACATCAAGCCTGCCCCCCCTGCACAGCCACAGTCAAAGGAAATCTCACCTCTGTGTACGCTCCATTATCAAGCAGTGGACACGCCAGAAACACGTCAACCTGAGTTTTACCACAGAAGTTTTGCAGAGCTTATACTATGCAGCCTATACCACAGGTGGGCAAATGACAGGCAGACTAGCTGGAGTCCTACCATAAAATGTCTTGTAAGCATCTTTTTCTTAACACCTGACTTCTGCCAAGTAGAAACTGTGTTTAAAAATGGGGATATCTTCTTTGTGAAGTTACACCCAAGCACAGGTATCAAGACACCTAGTGCTTACTAGAGAACTCCTTGGATTAGAGAATATCCAGGAGGTTTACCACCAGCCTTTTCCAGCCCTCTGAAACAAGGTGGTAGCTGCACATCTCCAGGCAAGACAGCGAAGTCGCGTAAAGCAAGAACATGTCAGGATGAAACGGTTTCCAGAGGACCTAGTACAATACTTCAGCTTCTCCCGGAAAGGGGGAATAGGAGAGGAAACACTTCGACATATTCAGCCAAAACAGTAATACTGAAACTGCTATTATTAAATACGTAAGAGTAATCTAACGTTTTAGCATATATACGGGCTGAGTTGTTGCTCTTGGGCTTGCCTCCAGATTCCCCACAGCCATTCAGCTCCACTGTGAAAGCGAAGCAGTTCCTCCAAAACAGTAAAATGCGAATATTCTCCCTCTCTCGAGTACGTTTCACAGCCATGCTTTGAAATCCAAGGTCCTGAGGGAAGAGGGGAAGCGTGCTGCCCTGCACACGCAGCCGCCTCCTCCGCCTGCAGAATTTCCTCTACTCAGTTACTGAACGTCGAACACGTCGAGCTCTGTCCTCTCCGATGGGTAACCTGGTCCTACATCACACTGCACTGCCAGCACCACAGGCTACGACACTCTGGTACCAACTATGATTTCCACTCAACACTTGTCCCCCACCCAGAAAAAGAAACCCAACAAAACAGTCCTGACCGACTTGGTGTATTAAGTGCTTACAGCCTGCCCACAGTAATTAAAGCAGTAAGTGTCCCCGAAAATTTTATTTTTCTACAGAAGACTTCAAGTTACTCAGAGAATAATTTTAAGAGGTACCTTAATTAGCTCACATCTACTTCCATCAATATGTTTATCTACCGTTATCAAATCTAAATCACAGTGACGCAGAGCAAATAGCATCAGGTTTATGACTAAGGAGAAAATCAAAGACCAGCATACGTGGCGCAAATGCTGCTGCTTCTGACCGCAGACAACTGAAAAAGTTCCGTCTGTGCTTTCACTGCTGCAAGCAGCAGTAACAGCAAAAGCATTACAAGCCACAACACCAAAAGCGTTTCTATTCTGGTACTTTTTTCCCCCCACCCCTCCTAACCCCTAAAAGAGTTAACAGGAAAACTTATTTAACAGGCTATATATATGTAAAAATCTAAGGTGAAAGGTAATAAGACAAATAGTATCTTACATGTTTACATAAGAGATACATACTCTTAAAAAACATAAAAATATAAGGTGTATATGTAAATTCAGAAGTGATACCTCTTTTTTTATTTTCAAAACTTCTAACAAAGTATTCTTTATCTGAATTTAGATAAAGTACATTTTATCTTCTCATACTTCACATCAAATGAAGTGCACTTTAATCTAAGGAAGAGAGAAAAACAACTGAGAGAAAAGCAGCATGTTTCCTTTTTTTGTTTTTTACTAGATGAAGCCGAAGACCAGCAGGCCAGGGAATTTTTATTTCTCCTGCCTGCTCTGCAGTCCCTAAGGATCAAGTAAATACAAGCCTCACAAATACCACCTGTTTGACGACCACCCTGCGAGCCCTCGTTGGTTGCCTGTAAGGACAATATGAAATGCTTTTCAGCAACGAATCAAAGGAACACTGGAGCACTGGAAGAGGCTGCCCAGAGGGGCTGTGGAGTCTCCTTCTCCAGAGATACTCAAAACCCACCTGGATGAGGTCCCGTGCAGCCCGCTCTAGGAGACCCTGCTTCAGCAGGGCGGATGGACTAGGTGATCCCCAGAGGTCCCTTCCAACCCCTGCCATTCCGTGATTCTGTAAAGGACCAAACTGCAATAAGGACTGTAAGGCAATGGGCCAGGAGGTGAGCACAGAGCGGAGCAGCACAGATGTAACTGCATATTGCCCCAGTCTTGTTTACTTGACACCACTGTGTGCGTATGTATTTTTTTACATCAGGAAGTCCTCAAATTCAGCTTTATACACTTCACACCCATGACTATGTGCCACACTTCACCTTTCTTCTGGGCTTGGTTATCTGTCAGTCTCTCCCTAGCAGCCTTGGGAAGCCTCAGGAAGACACCAGTCAGCCAGTTCGTTGTTTTGCCACGCACACCTGCCCCGCAGCCGCCCCTCGCCCCTCTTCGGAGGGCACTCTACAGCGAGGGTCCTCAAGGGGCCTAGCCCACCTCTGGGGAGGGGAGGGAGGGCCGGTGCACGGGCGGTGGGCTGGGGATCCCAGCTGCCCAGCCAGCCCTCGCTCAAAGGAATGCATGAGGACAGCAACCGAAGGGCTTTACTTCTCACATTCATAAACCCGCCAGATACAGCAACCACCCGCGCAACGCTTTCAACATATTGTTAGGCAATTGCATTTATTAGCACACAGTCTTTGTTCCAATACATTAAGAAGACTTCAGGTAAAATGTAACTTCTCTACCCCTTCCTTATATATACCTAGGAAAACAAAAGCCCAGGATTTTTGTTTTAAGTGTCCCGTCCCCCCATCACAGTGTAGACTTGCTAAATATGCATTTTTAAGCAGCCTGCACATAGCAAAAATTATCTATCGACAGTTTAATGACAAACACGCATCAGATTACAAGGCTGGTGAAGAGAGGATGCAATTCATAGAGAGACTTTACTAAGAACTTTCTCACTTCCCCTACCTGCAAGCCCCCATGAAAAAAGAGCAAGTTTTCCCCAAAGGTATAAATATATATGATGTTCTAATAGCTCAGGAAAAGGGCAATGGCCATAGATATTTAAGATTTCAAGAGATGCGACAAAGGACTCAAACCCCTGAGTTTTTACTCCTGTCCCTAGAAAGAAAGTCCTACTGAAGTCCCACTATACTTCCACAATACCACCCATAAGTATTTTTATCATAGAATAAAACATTCTGAATTCTTTCAGTCTGCAGCAAGATTTTTTTTTTTCAATTTCACCAGGATATCTTGTAGATAGATCATACCAGCTTAAGAAAAAACGAGCTTAAAGCATTAGAAGAAACACTACCAGCACAGACACTACCCTTTGGTTTCAGTCTGGAGCTGACAAACTAATTTTAGTTCATGAATATTTTATCTGGATGACTTGCAACAGACCCCACTAGACAAATAATATAATACTCTTTTTCTTCTCTTGCCATCTTCCCCCCTCTGCAAGGTGAAGTTCCACTGTATCCACAATCAAAAGATGATCTTGTTGATTTGTTACCTGAGCTGGTGCCTTTTTAAATAAAAAAAACAAAAACAAAAACAAACTACAACTTGTACTCAAGGCTTTTCTGCTACAAATTCACAAAGAATTCTCCGATCCCACGGACTTCACATAAGGCACCAGCAAGGCAACAAAAGTTAAACCAGTCTAAAAAACCTTTTTTTAAAATTTTTATGATTATGAGTAAGTTTGCTGACTTACTCTGATTAAAGGGGCCTCACCTCAGAATCTCCCCAAAAAGGCCATATTTGGTAAATGTTTTCTGATGTCGTAAGCTGATATCCACAGTAGCTTAATCATCCTGTCTCTACTGTTTACGTCTACTCCAAATCTCAAGTGTTTTACTTGTTGCTGTTTCAATCTCACAGTTCAGGTGAGCACACTTCATACTAGGAGATTCACAATTTAAAATTATTTAAAAGTTATCGTTTTGTTTTGACATTCTAAATGCCATTTCCTTAATCACAAAGAAGTTCCACATCACAAGAGAAAAAGAAACTCCAAAATCCCACTACCAGTTTTATTTCTATTAGCTGTCCCTAATGAGCTGGAGTGACTTTTCTAACTCATTTTTATCCAACATTAAACTGTTCTTGTCCATCACAAATTCAAAAGCTTTCTTCAGACACTGACCAAATGAGTCACCCTCCAAGTGAAATAGTAAACACGCAATGTTGTCTTGCAAAAAGAATATTCAAAGTTCACTGTAACCCCTAAGGAATACTCTTATAAATTATAAACATATTTTTATTTTTTTGAACGTCAGTCTAAATTATTAAGTATTTCAAATACTCGAAAACAAAGAATAGATGTGGTTAGCGTCACTTGTGAAACAAATTTTACTTCCTAGTAGTTAACTTTTTAACATGCAGGCTGACTCCTCCCTAGTTACCTCCAGAATTGCTGCCTCATTCAGCCTACAGGAGAGATGAGACTCCTAGATCAAATCAGATCTGAATGACTAAGATATTATCCTGAAGAGAAGACTCATGTTACCTTGAAACTTTAAGCACAGAAAAGGGGAAGACTACAAGGCGATGGTCTGTGATGGAAGCAGTGAACATCGGGCAAGATAACTTACTGTTCTTTTTTCCATCAGCCTCAACTCGCTGCGATACTTTTTTTTTTTCCCCAGAAGGGGTTTTGTTTGGGGTGGTTTTTTTTCCTTTTAAATTACGTACTCATTTCTTTCTAACTTGCCACGGACCCTCTTCTTTAGAAGTGCTCAACCACGACTGCCAAGAGAGTACCTACTTGGTAACTACCAGCTTCAGCATTAGGGCAATACAGCCCAGCACAACACACACTAAGAAACCCCAAATGCCATGTCTGTCATTCTGGCCTCAGGCAGCTCCCTGTCCCTCTGTCCTGGTTTCCTCACATATAAAATGGAGGAGACACATTGCAGGAGAGTTTAGAAGATGAATGAACTAGTGGTTGTTGAAGTTTTTCTGTGTTATTATTAAAAATATTAAAAAAGGCTCATTTAGCTATTAGTTCTTTACCAAGATACGAAGAGAGAGAGCATTTGTAGGAAGAGTCAATCTGTTTCATGAGATTCAGTGATACTCAAGACTAGTTATTATTATTATCATGCCATACCTCAAATAATAGAAACAAACGAACTAAACAGCTACTTATATCGCAGATGATCTTCTGTGGGTAGAGGAAAGGGAACAGATTAAATATGGTTGCATACACAGATACTTCAGCTCTTTCTTAACTTCCAGTTTTGCAGCTTACTATCATTCTGTAAACAAAATCCCTTAAACTATGTGTATTAAATTACATAGTTTAACACTTTATCTAACTTTTTTGTTTCTTGATGCTTATTTTCAACAGACAAAGTATCTACAAACATAACAACCTAAGACTTCTTGTCAACTGCACATACAAACAAGGCAGATCCTGCAGATGGTAACAAACAATTACAGTTTTCTGGATGTCCTCATCTCACCCCTCTTTCAGAGGCATTGATGCTTACAGCAACATAAATACTCAAAAGCTCTAAGGTGTCACATATTAAGTACGTGGGGAGACAATAACAGAAAGCCACTTTTTTTTCTTACATACATACATATTTACAAATATATTCAAACATTTAAATTCCAATGTTCTTTAAACTTTCTCTACTGATGTCCGACCCCATTTCCAAACTATAGCTGTTTCCATCTTCACTTTCCAATACATAAAAAAACCTCCCCAAAACCAACTTGCAACAGAAAAAAAAACCAACCGCTAAATCATGCAGGTTCTTCCCTGGTTACATACTCAAGAATTGACCTTTTCCATCCTGTCACGTATAAGATACACAGTCCTCAGGTTAAATAAGCTCTATGAAGATAAAACAAAACATGATGGAAAGATAGGTTTTTCTTTTCCCTCTCCTGAATCTAAACAGCACGGAAAATAACCTCAAAAAACATACTGACTTGTGAGATGGCTTTCTTACATTTTGTTTTCGATACACTCCTAAACGGTCACAGAAAGGCAGCGATTCTAGAAAAGCCTCTCCGATTAACCAGTCTTTAAACACCCATAATTGATCAACTCATGGAAATCAGAGGGCAAAAGGTACAATGTATCTTCAGCAGTGATGCATTTTACACCAACTATACCTATTTTATGAGAGAAAAACTACTAAAGATTTAATAGTGCCAATTAAAGAAGCCAAGAGTTTGCATGGCTCAACAGCTGAGTCATAGACCTCTTGCCTATAATAGGCTCCATTATAGCCCTGAGCTCAAACTGTGGGAAGAGGATTGCAGATGAGTAAGAGGAATTAGTATTTTTAAATGTTATTGCAAAGGAAGGTGTCCTTTAAGCATTACGCAGCTGCCACTTGAGCAGCAGTAGAGCAGCTTGCGCTTACTCAGAATCCTCGTTTTAAATGAGATGCTTGGAAATTTTCGGACACCTCCCAACTTCAAAACGCTATAAAAAAATTAAGCCCATCAGTGTGAAGTCCTCACAAATTCAGCATTTCGCACACATTTCCAAACTTGAAATACTTCAGTACTCGTAATTTTTGTGCTATATTATTACCCTTGATTCTTGGTATTCATTTATATTTACATAAAACTAGGTATGACTCTGTAGCTGAAGACTAAAGTAGTTTGTACTTAACCATAGGATGTCTATGAACCACTGGTGCGATGTACAATGAGGAAAAGAAAATTAAAATGTTAAACTACCTCTCAAGATGGCTCCCAGTAAACCCAGGGAAGTATTTGTGCCATAGTACAATATTGTACACAATTCTGATCATCTACATCAACAACAATTAGGCCTCAGACACAGGTACAGATTATCTTGCAGGAGAAGGCTAAAGGCAATTCAAACTTTAGATAGATTGCTATTCATGAAAACATCAGCAGATCCTAATACAGGAAATAAAAAGAATTAAGATGGGTAAAATTGGCACAAGAGCAAATTGGGTATAAAAACAGTGACTAATAAATTTAGGATGGCAAGCCAGATGCCTGTTCCAAAATTTAGAGTATTCTGATTTGGGTCAGGATTTCAAAAAGGAGTATTGGGAGCAAAAGGCAAGTGCTCTTCAATTTAAAGTTTGATAAGGTTATGAAAAGTAGTTCACAGGACGATACATGTGACAGCTGGAGGCTCAACCCAATGGCCCAGGCAATCTTCACAAGTACTTTGCTCCTAATGACTGGTGATAGTAAAAATCAACAGCAAAATCCTGATTAGATTAAAAAATAAATGCAGTTTCAGAAACCTGATTTGGAATACAACAAACACTGAACATCTTAGTTCAGAAATGAGTTAAATAAGCTTAGAACAACCATTTATGTTTAATTTTCTAGGGGAAGGAGATGTCTATTAAGCAGACTAATAGGGCTGGTGAGACAAGCTTCTGGTAGCAAAAGTTTTACCTTCAAACCTGAAAAAATGAGCTGGTTACCCAAAAGGCTTTTATAATTAGTCTGGACAATACAGTCAGGAAAGACGTTAACTATTACCTCTTTTGTAAGCCTTATTTCACTGACATCCACAAATCATCACAGGTATAAATGTGACTACTCAGATACCCTAAGGAAAATCTCTGTGATTTCAAATGTTTGTATTTATAACAACTTTCTTTGACTGGAATTGTCTTCATTCGTATCACGATTGTCATACAAAATGCAATAGTGCTGTTTAAAGCAGAAAGGATTACTTTTTAAACAAAGATGCCACAGTCCCAGTGTCCTTCTGCAATAGCTTTTCTACTCCCTGCTTTCGACAATCTTCCCAGAACAACGCAGAAGTAATTTTTATTTTTAGATAGATGATAGAGATTTGAGAAAAGTAGAAATAAGAGATTTATGAAATTACTGGTCATCAGTTGTTCATTTACACAGTTACACTATATAAATATTAGTGATATACTTGTAAGGAGTGGGTTAGGGCAGGAGATGCTGGTATCCAATTGCCGCGCATGTGTCTTAACTTGCAACAGGAATATTGCAACTGAAAAGGCTCCTGAGACAATTTCACTTCTTTCTAATATTCTGTTGGAAAATCTGTTCTTCCTCAAGAGCTTCCTACACACGACATCCCTAATGTAAGAGATCTGAACCAATGAGGATAAAGGAAGTTCGAACAAATTCTTCTCTCAAAAAAAAAAAAAAATAAATTGTTTTCCATAGAAATTGTCCCAGAGCTCACAGACCAGAAGCCCCTGGCCTGTTTTGATGGCTCTCCAGACCAGTTGATTACCAATGTAAACCCCTTCTCCCATCCCCACCCATTGAGACAACTAGGCGGTTTACATGAGTGCTTTGTTTTGGGGTAAGTTTCTACAAGTTGGTGTAGAGACACTTAGAAGAGATGGAGAGGCGCAAGAGTTTTTCTCTTTTACACCTACTAGTAAGTGTTTCAGACTCAGGGCGTTAATCACCGTAAAAGCAAGAAACCTGCAGATCATACTTCAACTACCTGCAGCCCAAATTTTCTTGCATAATATATATGGCTCCCCCTCCCCAATTGTTTCCTTTGCACTACTTACGAATACAAGCATCTACTTCTTCAACATCTACAACTCAGAGAACATGCTCCACACTGATCAAGATTTCAATAATTTGATGTTTATGACTTGCAAAAAATAAATTGGTGGGTTTCTAGGATTGAAGTACGGTAGGTATTTTCATGCGCACAGCTAATACTTCTTTTGTGTATTAGTCCTCACAGTTCTGCACGAGAATTTCTCATTACCCAATTAGACATAGTTAATTAAAGCCCTTTAAATGCAGAAAGTTACTTTCTGAAGCTGCAGTGGTTATTCTGGATATACTAAAAGACCAAACAGCAGACTACACCTCCAGGGCTTCTTGCCTTTTTGAGGACACAGAAACGCACAGGAGAAGTCGAGCTGGCATCGCAGAAAGCGTGCAGGAGTTGAGGAACAGGCGGTGCTAACCCCGCTGAAGGGAGGGCTCCTGCGGTGGGGCCCCTCGGAGCGGAGCACAGGGCAGCCGTGCCGGAGAAGCACACCCGGGGAGCCGGAGGAGCGCGCCTGGGGTGGCGGAAACGGGAGGAGGTTTGTGGTCACCAGCGTAACCCCAGGGGCGCTACCCGGCTGCACGTTTCCACACGGTGAAATGGAAACAGTGACCACGTTTGCCTGCCCCGCCAGCGTATTCCCACTGACTCAAATTGCTCAAAGGTTCTCTGATGGAAGAAGTTAACAGCCGTGGAGGGTACGTATCGCAGGCTAAAGCCATCTTTTTCTAGCTGGCTTACTAATACTAACCTGTCAGACAACTTTTGTGTAACTGTGGTTTCATGCTGTCACTTTCCACTACCAGATTTGCTGCTCCACAGAAAGGCTCAGTTATGCCCATTTCCCTTCAAATACGAAGGCAAATAAAACATTTTTAGTACATGTTCTCTCCAGTCTTTCCATGTCCTTTCCAAAAAAGGTGGCACCGTACAATCCATTACTTCCAGGTGAGGTGAGGATACACTGTCGTGATCAGCCATCACAGAACTCGCTGTTAGGATTCCCCCCTGAAGAGATCACAGAATCACAGAATGGTATGGGTCAGAAAGGACCTCTGAGGTCAACTAGTCCAACCACCCTGCCATGAGCAGGGACATCTTCCACCAGATCAGGTTGCTCAGAGCCCCATCCAACCTGTCCTTGAATGCTTCCAGGGATGAGGCATCCACCACCTCTCTTGGCAACCTGGTCCACTGTTTCACCATCCTCACTGAAAAAAAATTCTTCCATACATCCAGTCTAGATCTACCCTCCTTCAGTTTAAAACAATTACCCCTTCTCCTGTTGCAGCAGGCCCTGCTAAAAAGTCTGTCCCCATCTTTCTTCTGAGTTTCTTTCAAGTACTAGAAGGCCACAATAAGGTCTCCTCAGAGCCTTTCTTCTCCAGGCTGAACAGCCCCAACTCTCTCAGACTTTCCTCACAGGAGAGGTGTTTCAGCCCTCTGATCATCTTTGTGGCCTCCTCTGGACCCACTCCAACAGGTCCATGTGTTTACTGTTCTGAGGGCTCCAGAGCTGGATGCAGGACTCCAGCTGGGGTCTCACCAGAGCAGAGCAGAGGGGCAGAATCACCTCCCTTGACCTGCTGGCTACCCTTCTCTTGATGCAGTCCAGGACACGGCTGGCCTTCTGGGATGTGAGGGCACATTGGTGGCTCATGTCCAGTTTTTCATCCACCAGTACCCCCAAGTCCTTCTCAGCAGGGCTGCTCTCAATTCCCTCATCCCCCAGCCTGTATTGAGAGCGGGGGTTGCCCTGACCCAGGTGCAGGACCTTGCACTTGGCCTTGTTGAACCTCACGAGGTCCACATGGCCCCACTTCTTCAACTTGTCCAGGTCCCTCCGGATGGCATCCTATCCTTCTGGTGTGTCAGCTGCACCACTCAGCTTGGTGCTGTCTGCAAACTTGCTGAGGACTCACTCGATCCTGCCGTCTAACACGCTGATGAAGATATTAAACAGTACCAGTCCCAATACACTTGTCTGGGACAGGGGGTCCCTACACTTTGCTTTACACTGAGGTGTAACTGCTGTCATTTCAGACACCAGCCTGAGCAGATCCCGTCTGAAGCAAGATTTACGTTACAACACAGAACTCTGTTCTGTCATTTTTCCCCCCTCATTTTTTAATTTTTTAATCTGTAAGCCTCTAAAATCAGACATCTCTACAGCAATGCCAGGTTTAAATTTTGTTTTATATTGTAATATTATATTGTCACCAGAGCTGTGTCTAAAGCGACCCTTTATAACTTACCCCTCGCTGCCAGTAAGTTTCTGAGTTACATTTCTAAGTGTTGCTGTACAGCTCAACAGGGAACTGCAGTACTTGCTCTGCCGTCCCCTGCTCTCCGCTGGCACAGAGCAGCTCTCAAGCACACCCAACAGCAACACCAAACACGAAACAAACAGTTAACAAGCAACCTGTGTCCGAGCAAGAATTTCCTGAATCCCTAATGCCTTAGTTACAGAATCATCTGGTTCTCAGTAAGTTTTCCTGAAATATTTCTGTGTTTCTGTAAGCTGGCTAGCAGAGAGAAAGACTTAAGAACTACGTAGTACTCCCATAGTGTAGGCATTTATGCCTATTTCCACAACTGATGATGCTTGCCCCAGTAAACACCAGCAATATCCCATTAACAAACTGAGACACGAATAACAATTATAAAGCCCAAATTTTTCGACTAGTTTTAATGACTACATATTTCATATACAGCTGTACAAGTAAAATGTGAGGTTAACTTTTCATGGCAAGGTGGCACTTTAAATTCAAACATGCATTGTGTATTATAAGCCTCCAACCATATTTAGCAACAACTGGCTGGTACAGAAAGATTTCTTCCAAAAATAAAAGAAAGCACTTCATACCATCCAGCGCTCACATGTAAGGAAAGTTATAGTACTATCACAGTTATCAGAGTCTTGCAGGGCCAAAAAAGATAGGAAGTACCAGAATGCAAGTGGATGGAGGGCCATCTGGAGAGAAAGGAGACATAAAAGGAGAGTGGAAAAAAACCACAGTTCATACTGACTACCGGATACTAGGAAGTTTGTTATGAAGCTTGTTATGAGTCCTCCCTCTCTTTTCTTACAGGAATACTAAATCCAAAAATCTATAGAAGTATTAACTTCTCAGTTACTGTGGTCATTATGTTCTTTTGGTTGCAGGAGTTACACAGACATAATAAAACACAATTTAATTAGCAAAATTAAAATTGACTATTTTTTTATTCAGCTGATTCAATTATCCAGTCTGTTTTAAGAAAGAAGTCTATTGTAAGTGGGTATACATTCCTTTCGGATACTCTTGTACTACATAGGAAAATTTCTTCTCCGATCAAAATAACAAGAGTTTATATCTAACAAAATATTACAAAAAGTGAAAGACAAAACTTAAGTGTTTGGCACTCCCTACATGTTATATCAACATAGTAAAGACACATTTGGTGCTGTATACTGGAGATTAAGTGTTGTGCTCTTGAAAACAAATATTTGTAATTTTTCAAAGCTAAAAGGTTAATACCATTCTCCAGAAGTTAAGATTTCTTGATGTTTAATTTCTACAGCAAGAACCTGTGCAATATGAACCCACTCCCAGAAGTTCTTAATTTTTGTGCTTGTTCAGCGTAATACATGAGTTGCTGTCTCCTAAGCTTGGCTAACACAATAAAACCGCTGAGGAGGAGCACAGGAGAGTTGTATCCAGATGCTCGGTAGTGATTCAGGGATCAACAGGTGATGGTACAATAGAAGCAAAGGAACAAAAGACTCCTCCCAAGCCAACAGCGGAAGATCAGAGAGAGATCCACTTGTTTTCTTCCACATCTTGAATAACTGCACTACTCTCAGGTTAACCTCTACAATTACCAAATTCTTACAAAAGAACTGGCATGGCCTGCTTTGAACCGTTACACTGGCTGTCTGCACGTTCTTGAGCTGCACTCTCCAGCAAGAGCAATATTGGAAGGAGTGACAAGGAGAGCAGGGAGATGGCATGTTTTAGAGTAACAGATACCTGAGTAAGAATTGGAATCAGGAGCTTTACAGATTCGGGTTTTGAATAAATAACAATCTTTACGCGCATCATCTACATGTTCCTCTTCATAAACAGGGGCAACACTATTACCAACCTTGCCCAGTACATGGGAAAACGCTTAACTAAACAGGTGACATATCGAGCTCGGTGAAATCAGAAAGAATGCCAATTCCAGAGCTTATGAATAAAACCCACACTCGGATCACTAAGTCATCCTGTCTCTCAGTTCTGTTTTCTCATAAAGACGACTACGGAATCAATCGAATTTTATTTCTAACTTTTCATGCTTTCAAACGACTCTCTAAGTTGAAGAAAAAAATCCCATTCAGTGCCCAAGGAAAACAGATACTGGAGGCATCTTCCCTCATTTCAATGCACATGACGCACATCTAATGAAATTGTGCCAAGCTCTGTTTGCTAGAAAGGGGATATTCTTTCATGTCCTCAATAACAAAATAGCTGCAAATACTTCAGATGGAAAAGTCCGTCTCTTCTAAACAAGAAACATACACCTCTGAAATCAAACCAGTCATTTGTACTTGTGTGAAAAAAGGAACAAAAGATGAGTTTAAAAAAATTGGGAGAAGTTGGAATGTGACCTATTTGCCAGCAATTCAATAAAACAAGACGAAGCTCTGACTTCTAATGGAAGTTTTAATTTACCAAAATTTGAGGGAGGATTCAAGGGCTGGTTACTGAGGGCAAGTGCTACAGAAACTTGAGCTGTGTACGGGTATTAAAGTGCCTGAAAGCTCACTGCCAGAAGAAGAGAAAGCCCCCCCATCTTCTCCCACCAAGCATGCCCACTCCCACACCACCAGGGTGGGTGATCTTGTGGTCACACAGTGAAGAGACGGCAGGAACGTGACCTGGCCAGAAGTGAGCTGGCCAGATACGCCAGTTCACCAAATGGTCAGGCGTGCTGAGGCAGGGACGGAGCTAAGGTTCTGTATCCCAGACCTCCGCCACCTTAGAATCACAGAATCATTGAGGTTGGAAAGACCTCTAAGATCATCAAGTCCAACTGTCAACCCAACACCACCATGCCTACTAAACCATGTCCCAAAGTGCCACATCTACACGTTTTTTGAACACCACAAGGGATGGGGACTCCACCACTTCCCCGGGCAGCCTATTCCAATGCCTGACCATTCTTTCATTTCAGTAAAGAATTTTTTCCTAATATCCAATCTGAACCTCCCCTGGTGCAACATGAGGCCATTGCCTTTCATCCTATTGCTAGTTACTTGGGAGAAGAGATCAACACCCACTTCACTATAGCTGCCTTTCAGGTAGTAGTAGAAAGTAGTGGACAGAGTTTATTCGCATGGACTATTATTTTTAAGCAGATTAGACACTGAGAGTTACTGAGTTCATGCAGCTATGCTGGGAAGCTGTCAGCGGACTGTCTGCACAGAGAGGGGCGAGATACAGCGCGGTGACATGACGGTGTTCCCCGAAGCAGCGTGCAGAGCAATGACAGGCACCCAGCGCCGAATGGCCGCCCCAGCAAGGGCTCAGGAGGCAGGCGACTCACTCACCTGGCGTGGGAGAGGTGGAGTGTCTCCCTGAACTTCTCTGCCCTCATTTTAACACTGATACTGGCCGCTTCCCCTCCATGCCTACCCTCAGCATTGTTCCATCAGCTCAGCTCAGCCCCTCGTTGCCCCCTCCCAGACTACCACTGCCTGCCCACGCTTCCTACTCTGCTCCCACCAGCTCCTGAGGAACTGCTTCGCCATCCTTAGGCCACATCTGCAAACTTGGGAAATTTTCAAAAGAAGTATCTGTACAAACAGATGATTTAATCACCGTGAAAAACTCAAGGGTGTTGATCTCGCTCCGTAGCTACAAAACTTGGCAATCCTGTTGACACAAGAAGGTACCAAATATTTATAGATGACACCTCTAAAGAAAACAACAAGCAATTTGTTCCCAAAATCTAGACCACATTAACACCTGCATAATACATATCCATACAATTAAAAAAACATTGATACCTAGAAAGGAAAGCTCCCAAAGAATAAAGAAAGGAATGGGAGGGGTACATACATCCATTCTGATACGTTGTTCAGGTGAAACCGTCCCTTTTTAAAAATACAGTTTCAGTATTTTAGCCTCATAATTGTTTGGTTATCGGTTCTTTCATTATAATACAAATGTGAAAATTCAAAAGTGAAAAGCACCAGCTCACTGAACTGAGGGAGAAAACAACCTGTACAGGCAAAAGTTAAAAATCGAACTTCAAGGTGATGGTGTCCCATCGTAGTGGGAACTGAGACATTTACTCTCCCCAGAGGGAAAAAAGAGAGGACACTTATGCAAGTTTGTGACACTTGCATTTAAGATACAAGGAAAGGCAGATTACTTTAAAACAAATGGATGCCTCAAATTCCACGTGAAAAAACAGGATGGAAGGCCAGGCGAAGGATCTATAATAAAAAAAGCAGGAAATTACTACTTCACCTGCAACTTGTTCCTTATTAAGAGTGCCACTGTATTTAAATAAATAAATTTAAAAAAAATCAAGCACTTCTCCTTTCATTTGACCCAATTTTCCATCCTTGCAGGCTGATGATGATACAGACATGAGGGTTTGTATTAGACCACCAGCTTTCAATCATGGAAAAAAAACTTCTCTGAAACAACAGATTAAAATTTGTTCAAATAAATACAAATAGGAGAAGGCATTCAGCCATGGAAAAATAAGATGCCATGGAAAAATAAGATGATTGCCAAATCCCACTGGAAGTGACCAACAGCAGATAAGAATACTGTACTGAAGTACCAAACAGCAGCATAAATTTAAAAATACTTCCAGTTCGGTGACTCCTCAGATAAATCTAAATGATTTCCAGAAAAAAAATTCAGGTCACCAACATACCATAGAAACTTCCAACATACTCACACCAAAAAAAAAGTCTAGTAACTCTTAAGCCTCCAAAATTATAATGCTGATGCAGACTTGTGTTTTTATGCTAATACTGCAAACTGGCTTTACCCAAAACTCCAGAGCAGATAATTAATGCCACGAACTATTGTCATCACAGTCAAATCATGGCACCTGAGGGAAGAAGTATTCCTGAAGTTGGCTGTACCTCCTCAACAGTAAAAAAGCCACCCCAAAATCCACAGCAAAACCACCTCAAAACTACCAGTCTTTGACCCAAAGGCCTATTCACTGCAGAATCACTGCAGTCCCTCATTTACCAAAAAAGTGCATGTAGCCTTCTCAAGGGTGAGGAGAAAATAAGCCTGTGGATATGTTAATATTAACTGTTAGACTGGAATATATCCAAGGAGTTTTAGAACATGAACTCTTGTCGGACAAAGTACTTCATATTAATTTTTGTATCCTTTGAGAGACCTGCACGCGAACTAGCTCATCAGGTTATCAGTTTAAAACTATTCTACCCCACAGAGGTGAAATAACTTCGATACTTTTAACAAAAGGTAGCTTTAAGGGTCTACTTTTCCTTTTATTTGGGAAATTATAGTTAATTACATTGCTGAAATACAGAAGTTCTTCAGAGCCTCAACAAAATACAGAAGAAGCCTCTAAACTTGTAAGAAAAATTACTATTATTAGCCTTTACTTTTAAATGAATACTATGGATTTTGTTCTCAGCTTTTCTTTCATCACTCTCCACAAATTCTGAATTTGGTCTAGGTTTTTTACATAAATACACACACATATGCATATCCATAGATAAAAATAATATACATTCGTAATCAAAGTTCAGTATTAGTGCTTTTTTTAATTCCATTTAGTCTAGCACCTTCAACAGTCTTGCCAACATAGACTAGTTTGCTGACCTACGAGCACTTGAACAGGGAAACTAGAATTTCCAGGGTCAGCCATGAGATTTTGCTGAAGGTGCAGCACATACGGTACCCCAAAAGACCAGCTTGCAGTCACATGAAATAGCCTCTGTATCAATACAAGAAGTACCCAACAGTGTTTATAAGTTTAAAAAAAAAAAAAAATTGGAGTTGTTCTACTTATTGACAGGAAAATAATCAAAAAGCTAAACACCAAAAGGATGAAAAAGCCAACAGTTCTCTCTGGAGCTGTGGGACATCGCTTATGCATATTAATTTATGGGAAAAATCCTAACCATCTGAAATGATACCATTTCTTACTAAATAAAATTATAGGACACACATTGAAAAATAATCAGTTATGCGAAGACTGTAAGGAAACAAGTAAGAAGACAGTCTCTTCTTACTACCTCTTAGCATTAAAACAATTAAATACCCAAGAAGTAGTCAACCTCATTTTAGCGTGCCAGCAGTAACTGACTTAACACGCACTCTCTGCTGGGTTAGAATATTGCATCAAACCACTCCAGCTGATAGTAGTTTTCATTAATATCCCCCTCCATTCAGGTATATCCAAGTATAAATTCAACTGAGGCAGCAATTCAGGGCTTGAAAACGCAGGATGGGCCTGTGACAGGGGTGACCCAGCTGGTGACTCAGCAGGACTTTCCCTGCAAGGGAGGGCAGGAAATTTCAAAAGAATGTGTTCATACCAAACACAGCTATGAGTTATGACTCAAAGCAAGGTCACATGCCCATAGATAGTAAGGCCAGCAGAGTAAACCGGGCAGTGAACCGGTAACACACAAAAACTAATTCCTTCTCCACAAGCAGCCGAACGTCACAACCTAGCACCCTTCAACACTGTCAGTGTCTGTCATTGAGCTCTACCATTTAGTTGACCATGGAGGCTATACCATAACAGTATTTGTCATTCAAGTATTCCTATGTTTGACTATAAATAATGTAGATCACATTTGTGAAACGTGATTAATGAACAGGACTCCAAACTTCAGTCCACACAGTAGCTGTGGGTAAATAAGTTCTGTGTAACAACACACCCAGGACAGCCTATTCTTGGCAGAGAAAACTCCTACACTCGCTCTATCACTAATAAAACTATCTGAAAATAGCAATATGTTAAGTTCAACTGCACAGCATCAGACCCCCCAGGGGCCTATCTAACCTGGCATCCCCTCTCTGATAAAATCTGTGGAAAAGCAAAAGAACTGGACACACCCACAGTAGATGCAGCTCAATAACAAACTCTGTCACTCCTTATTTACGGCACAGATCTGCTGAGCCAAATGTGGTGCCTTCGTGTTTATCAAACGATGATGCATTTTTCCGCACTGCACCTCAGAGATCAGCGTCTTAATGTGTGGTTCTGAGCACACCACTTGACAACTTGCTGAAAACTCTAAAAGAATTCAAGGAGACAAAAACAGGCGACAAACAACCCTTGTTTCACGTTCACCTTCTTCATGCACCCACATCACTCACAACTTTAGAGGCTTTCACTGTCTCTATCCTTCCCTTCCCCCTTAAATCAACCCTCTCTGTGCTTTTTCAAGTGCTACTGTATTTTCCGAGGCCTGAGGAAGGGATGTAAAGCTGCACAGCACTTGCCACATCAACACACCACGCATACATGTAGGAACATGATAACAATCTTGGCTTTGCTCTCTGCTACTTCCATAACAATTCCTATAGTTATATTTCTTCGACTGCCATAGCACTTTTTCAGATAGCCATCTGACACCAAGGCCATGCTCCTAAGCAGAGGTTTTTGCCTGCCATTTCACTGCCCAGGCACCACAGAATCACCTAGCTTGGAAAAGGCCTTTAAGATCATCGAGTCCAAACCTAACACTGCTGAGTCCACCACTACACCACGTCCCCAAGTGCCATATCCACACTCCATGCTCCACCTCTAGGGAGGTATTTAAACCACTCAACAACTTCCCTGGGCAGCCTGCTCCACTGCTTGATAAACCTTTTGGTGAAAAAACTTTTCCTAATATCCAGGCTAAACCTCCCCATCTACGCCGTGACTCACACAGCTTATGGCCAAGTGATTGACATTCTTGTTGTATTTCTAATTATTTAATTACTGTTACGCTCTTCACCACATCTGCACTTTGCACCCTGACTTGAGTACGTTAACAGCAGCAGCAAACTCTGCCACCTGACTTTTCACACTTTTCCAGATCATTTATGCGTATTTTGAGGAGCTCACAAGCCCAACACTGATGCCTCCACTACCCCTACCCTTTGCTTTGCACCTTGGCCCATTATCTGGCCGCAGCAGAACCCATCACCCCATCCCATGGCCACCGAGCTCTTCCCAAAGCCTTTGGTGAAGAACGTCTCAACAGAGGGTTTGAAAAACCAAGCATACTTTGAATATCCCAATGCTACGGCAGTTCTTATGAATCTACCAAACTCCACTGAAGCCAGCAACTCACTGCTAACAAGGTCCTAATAACCATCTCTAGTTTTCAGCTATTAATCTAAACCAGCTGAACTGTCAATCACCAGCTCTATCACCCAGCCAAAATAGTTTGCAGTTTTGCACACAAAAAAGAAATAACAAGCCCTGGAACTGACATGGCAATTTCTTTCAAGTTAAAAGCAAAAGAACTTCACTTTCCTTCCAACATATCTAAAAACAAAACAGTAATTTGGTTAACCACAAGTATTACAGCCTTCCCATGATAAGGCTAGCTTCAAATCACTGAAAAATAATTACCAAGATGGATTCTGTTGATTCAAAAGTACATAGTGATTTCCATTTCATTGACTATATTAATTTTGTTGATTCATTTTCTACAAATAAAAACAAACCAGTCATTTAAATAACTGTTCTTCAGCGAACAGTTTTCTGCCAACTGACATGAAGGGAAAACCACGACACAGATACAGGACCTATAAATTCCGCATTCAGTCTTAGGAGCAGGGGTTTCGCACATCTGCATTTTTCCCCAGGGGGTGGGGAGTTTAGTTTTCATTGACTTGAACAATATTTATTTCATCCAAACAGTTTTCAAGGGGCAAATGCTGCCTGTCAAGAGTTTCATTACTACAGTCAGGTCCAAAATTAATTAGTTAATGGGAGAGTATGTTAACAATCACTCTTACCAAATAAAAACTTCACAGAAGCAGGCTAACAGACAAGTTACTTGGCTAGCTACAATTGTTTGAATTACTTATTTTAATCAAATAACTTGAGTTATCATGTGGTTTTTCCCTAATTCTTTAGTTTCAGCACTCACCTTTGTTCAAGCTGTTCATCTGCAGTTCAGAACTTTGTAATAAGTTGCATAGCTCATTTAAGGGTTGAACTGCCTGTGTTTTACCCCTTCACTGATTCAAGGGAAATGAACGTCCCAAGAACATTTACCAAGCCTGTCCATTCCACAAGTAAACCATCTCCTCCCAAAACATCCCTTGCTGCCAAAAAAAGGTTTACTGGATGGTCAGATGAAAACAAGGAATTAACGCCAATGAAGAACACCACAGCTTTAGGGCACAGGTGATCTCACATCTTCCCACACCCCCACCATTGCTAGTTGTGGAAGATCCCACTGACACTGGGTTTTGTTGCTTTACTGTCTTAGAAGTCTTACGTTACCATTTCTACAATATTCTTTCAAGTTTTTTCTGCTAGATGTTTCAGCCCTCATCTTCAGAACAACCACATCTTGTACTTCTTTTTCTGATCCCCAGTCTTTCTGTACTGGTTTCTCTGTGCTGTCGTTACCCCCTTTCCAAATATCTGCTCATTCTCATGGGGTTTTTTTGTATAGTCTTGAGTTGTCTCCTTTTTCACTCTGCTTACCCGCAGAATCAATAACACAAGAGGTACTGTCAAGAGCTGCTCTCTCAAGCGGGAACACATGACTCCACGTACATGCGAGAACTATAATTTAGGTTCTCCAAACAAAGCCTGTGCGTGGAAGGTGGGAGGAGAAGAAGGGCCAACACAGGCATACAATTTCACACCAGTTTTGAGAGGGGCAGGGGAGAGAAAGACAGTCTTAAAGATATTCTTTGCCCCTTCAAGAGCAGAGCTTCCTCCTCCCTCCCAGAATGGCAGTGTCCTTCCCCTTGCCCAGCCTAGCCCCTGATCTCCCTCCCAGGGCTTCCCCACCCTAGGTCACCTCCAGCTCTCCCCCCTCCTCACTTCCACAGGGAATGTGCAAGCCTCTCCCAGCTGCTGAGCTGCTCCATCTACCACTCCTTGTCAGCTGCCTCTCTGCAGCGCATACATCTGATTCCCAGACCCACCTCACGCTGTGCGGAGCGGCTAACAGAAGCAGCCGGCAGGCAGCAGTGGAAGGGACTGCTGAGCAGCTGCTTTCCACACAGGCCTGGGACACTGGCTAGGACAGCTGTTTTTATGATTTATTAAGCTTATTGTAGCATCGTATCATTATGACTGCATTCCAGCAATTGTCTCCAAATTTTACAGGCAGAGCTACTTGGCATTAATTACTGACTGGCTTAAAAAAACCCAAAAATACTAAACCTCTGACATCTTGACCACCTACTCCTTCAGTACCAAGCCTCTTGAACGATGACTGATAGAGCCAGAGGTAAGCAATAGCAAACGCAAAGATCCCAAAAGGCACTTTTTCAGCTGAAGCTTAACATACTAGCATGTAGTCAAACTGCTAAGCTACAGAGGATCAAGACGTTTTACTGGTTTTAGCTTTTAATTGAAAAATGACGCTGAAGTAATACATTTGCATCGAAACCCAGTAGATCAGAGACTCAGTAAAATAAAACTTCTGTCCCAGTCGAGATTTCATTTAAGCCTCAGAAGATGTGATTTCAGACCATGATTCACATCTGCTGTCTTCTCCTTGCATAAACTGCTGCCCCTTCACTTTGCAGTTGCATTACTTAGCGCTGCAGAAGTTCATCCCAGAAATTTTGTCACATGTAAAAATTTCAGCTTTAACTTAAAACCACAAAACATTCCCTTAGGATTTGAAGAAAACCCTTGATTCGGCCAAAACAAAGCCATTATAACACACACTTCTTTCTCCAACTTCACATACAAAAAAATTATCCAAGTTGCACATACAAAAATTAAATGACAATTCTCACACATGCTTTCCATTTTCCCCTCAAAGGAACCAACATGAAAAAAAGTAGGTATTGAGCTTTTCCTGCTGCTATATAATATTTCGGTCTATCCATAATGTTATCCTGTAAAAATTACTGTAAGGACATTAGCAAGCTACCTGAACCTCATTTTACCTTCAGCTTCCGTGCACCAAGAAAGCCACATAACCAGTAACAAATAGGGGAGTCAAACAGGAGCAACCGTTTTGAAGCCTAGACCTTGTGTATCCTGAAACACATTTACAGTAATTTAAAACATTTTTCTACTCATTGGAAGCAGCTTACCTGAAGGACAGGCACTTTTTGTGGTGTGTTTTGTGGTGACTGGTGAAGCTGTGCCCAGGGCTGATGATGAGGATGTGGGGGTGGTGAAGACTGATGATGTATCCCTGGATGAGGCTGCATGGGAGGACAGGTTGGCATTTGCTGTTGAAAAGACTGCTGTTGACTAGGAAGCTGCTGGCCAGATATAAGTCGCTCTTGTATTGCTTGTGGATCTGCAAGGCCAACACCTGGACAACCATTTGGTCTCATGTGCCCACCCATCTCCCGCGGTGTTGAAGACATACCCATAAACGGACGATTCTGCTGCATGTTTCGGGGGCCCATATTCCTTTGTCCAATTCCCATGGCACCAGGGGGCTGGTGTGACGGCTGAGGATGGGGTATATTTGGATAACTGCCAACTTCCATTGGTATTCCAGCGCTACCAGGTCTAACCTGTGGAGGAGGTGTACCTGCTGGATTACTCATTGCTTTCATAGGTGACATGGGAGGTGGAGAGGCATAAGTTCCCTGAGGCTGTGAAGGGTGCATAGTTTGCGTGTTCATTTGGTTAAGTGAGCCACTAGGGTGGATGGGTTGCTGGTGCATTAGTCCTTGACCACTGTTTGATGGAAATCCGACAGCATTTGGGTATCTTGGTACAGACTGATTCATTGGAGTGTTATTTGTAAGGCCTAAATTCTGATTCATCCCTGTATTATTAACTAATCCCTGATTAAGGTTACTGTAAGGATATCGAGAATACTGCCCTGAGTTGTTTATAGTAGGTGAGGGTACCGTCTGGCTCCGAGAACTAAAATTAAGTGTTTGTGGCCTAACAGCACCCTGCTGGGGAGGATTAGGGGAGAATCTGGGACTGTGGGCTACTGATTCTCCATGGAGAGCAGTGGGGGGATGGTGGTGAAATTGCTGGACTGAGTGTCGCAAAGAAGGTGCCATACTGGGATTCTGCTGGGGCACATGAGACAAGTGGCCAGGTCCTGAGGTGGCAATGAAAGGGTTTCCCTGATTGAGGCCTTCTTGGCCTTGAGAAAACTGGTTCATTCTCTGCTGCTGCGGCTGACCGTGCTGCTGCATTGAAAAATCACCACGAGCCATGTAGTTTCCCATCTGCTGCATGTGCTGAGGATGGCCCTGCCCGGGGGGCCCGGAGGGTGCCTGTGGCGGCTGTGCTGGCTGCGGTTGCTGCTGCTGTTGCTGCTGGTACGGTGCTCTTATCTGGTCTGGCACTTGAACCGCCCGTGGTCCCCACATGGAGCCACTGTCTACGAAGGGTTGCCCGTGTCTTTCGTTCTGCATGCTGGGATAGACTCCCATCTGACCACCAGCACCACTGCCATGAGGAACCTGAGGAACTGGAGGGTTGTGATACTGTGAATGAGGAGACGCTATACCGTTCCCAGGGGCACTGCTTATCATCCTGTTCGGCTGATCCATCAGGTGCATTTTCTGCTGTTCGTACTGATTATAGTGATCAAAATGGGTCAACTTGGCTTGATTTTGATTTGCAGGGGGATGATGAAGAGACGACTGTAAAGAGGGAAATCCTTGATCCATGGGCATTTGCTGCCCCATAGGATTTACTGTATTTTCAGGATATCCACATTCTCCGAGACCTTCCAACCCTTCACTGAAAATATTCCCATCTTCTCCAAACAGACTCATCATTCCCGGATCTGCCATCTTTTTTCAGCACACAGCTCCTCGGAGCTACAACTAGAATGCTAGTCTGTGCTTCACCTCGGCGAGGTGTTTTGTCCTCAAAGCCTTTAATCCTCAACTAATCTCCTTCATGTCATTCCATATTTCCTTAATTCTTTTGGACCACGCAGTGTCAGGCAAAGTCTGGTTACTGCTCCTAGAAAAAGCGGGGGAAGGGAGAGAAAGAGAGGAAGATATTGAAATAAATATCGTCAGGCAATAAAAAGAAAACATACTTGACTGTTTTTTAGACAATGCTGGCTAGTTTCAGCCCCCGAAATACACCTTAATCTATTTCACTTCTCGAAGGATTCATTAGCTTTATCAGAGGCTTTATTGTGTTAGCAAGAGTTAGGAAGCAAGCAAAATGCTAGCCTTAACCTTACATTAATCCATTCACTACACTTCCTAGTGCTCCTTTCTTGGGTGGAACAGAACAAAAGAACACAACATGCAGCAGCAGCAGCTGCCACAGCAGGTAGGCAGATGTATGTATATAGCCAAGCAGCCCATCTGCCGAACTAAAGCCCTGAAAACGCTCTAGTTACCAACAGCATGTCCTTAACCTTATTCCCTTGAGCTGCGTAATCAGATGAGCAAGCAGAAGCACCAAGTCCTACGACGGACTGAAGTTAGTTACACGGACAACAGATTTTTCAAACGCACACAGAGGTGACCCTCTCAAACAGGCCCAACTCCAAGACTTCACATTTAGGAAGGGAAAAGAAAAAATTTTTTAAACACACAATTTATCTTAATTTAATGAAGTTGTAAACAAAGACATGACACTTCTTCCCATTTAAGTAAAGCTATATGCTCAATTTGTGTAAGAAAATTAAAATCCAAAGCTTCATTCCATGATAAGGTAGATTTCTCAATCCATACCCTAATTTTTCTCATGATGATAACAGGGAACACTATCACTCAGTTCATTATTCATCTTCAGGCAATCATGCTACTAACTGCAACTACAGCACTTCAGAAGACCACACTGAAGTTTTGTTTCCTCCAGAGTTGCAATCTTGAATACTCACTCAGGAGACCTAGTAACGGCAAAAGAATTTAAATAATAAAATGCTAACCTAACACGGTACACACTTCAGATCTGGGGAAAAAAGAAAAGAGCAACACACAGTAACAGAGTAGATTCAGAAAAATTCCTGTTTAGGTTTTTCACACGGAAGACTGACATGTTCTGAAATGTGTCCCCTGTCCTCTCCCTGCAACAACTCACAGATTTTGCTTGGATCTGCTTATTATGAACAAAACTAGCCTAATGCTATCTTTCCTTCTGAAGATCAGAATTTTAAATGCTATGCCTTGTATCTCAAAATAAACTTTAAGACGACAGTCAAGGAAGCCCATCACATAGCAAATAAAAGCAATTATTTTTGCATCTCTGTCATAATTCAGTAGCGACTGCACTTGCAGATAACAACTTCTCCTTAAATCAGTGATCAAAGACAAGACGATTTACAAGTTTGTACCTTCACATCTCACATTTTGTTGCAGAGGAGGGTTGCCTTCAGTCACTTCAGATGCAAAATGCCAGGCCAGACTATTTCAACTGAAGGCAATTTGTCCCAGACAAGCTTTAGGGAGAAAATACCAGCACATTTATTACACTTCTTGTAGCCATTGTCAAGAGGACCTTCTACAGCATGAAGCAGAGGGCAAGAGGAAAAGCACAAGCATTTATCACTCCTCTTAAAATAGCATTTGAATGTCACCTTAAAAATCACACTCCTAAATCTCTTTAGTGCTCGGCTGGGATATTAACACTTGCATTTCTAAATCACTCGGGGGTAAATTCCTATGAGCCATCTTCATACCTCTATTATCTATTTCTTTGGACTTCGTTTCTTTATTAAGCAGAAGCAATCTGTAATATTTACCACCTCAAATGGTTTATTAAAGCGCAGGGTAAGGAAGTTCAAACAACAAGGCAAGAAGGAGCCTCCTTCACCAAAACGAGTTTTTGGTATTAGACTGTTCCAGAGCAGACCACTCCATCATGGTGAAGATCCCTCCAGTGATTTAAGCTTGCTAAAGGAGTTCTGTCACTGCTACCTCTGCTGATGCACACTGCTATCAGGAGCTGGCAAAGCTGGACGTCAGTGTGTACTGAGAGTCTCCATCCAATGGCACAGGCTCTTTGCCTGGAAATGCTAAAAAGCGCAGTGCACAGACACTGTTACCACCCAACCACTGCCGTAATCTGGGCAGTACCAAACCTGAGCCAAGCAGAGGATCTCACCCATAAGCTAACCTATTTACAGCCACAGAAGTATGAACAGGTAAGAATTCTCATTTTATTATATTAATCACGCCTACTAAAAGAAGCATTTTTGAAGACAGGTATGCTCTACCCTCCTGAAGCACTAATGAAACTTTGCAATGAAAATAACTGAAATCTACACTGAGCATCTCTCACTTCGTTCTCCATTACAGACAAGCTAACAGTGCATCTCCAGAGACAGGGTTACAAGCATCAAGCACGCATTTGGACCGTACTGCTTCATTTACCGTTTTTCAGCTGACAGGCTTCCAATAAAATTCAGGCCAGAGTCAGCCACTAGTAACAGTCAACACTGGTTAACAGTAGTTAGGACCTGCTACTACACCCAGAAAAACAAACTGAAATACAGTAAGGGTTTTGTTTAACTAAATACACCTTATGGCTGCCCCGATGACTCCCAACCCAGTTTGCAGGTTTGGGTTAGGTTCTGTCCCTTGCAACGAAGATGTGCCACGGAACCTAGCACTCGCCTGGCTTCCCGAGCACATGCTCCTTCAAAAGGAAAGTAACCTCTCAGTTTATGATGCAGTTTGTATGCAAACAAATCCACCATCTAAACTAAGAGCGAAAACACTGTTTGCCACTATTTATGACTTCAGTTCTGCATTTTTATCTAAAGTGTGAACTGGTTTCATGTTTGAGCTGTTGATGCTAAAGCTATTAGGTTTGAAACACAGCATGAGAATGTGTTTGAGAAGGTGTCTCAAAACTGTAGTAGTGTTTCTTGAGGTTTAGGTTTGGCCTTAAATTTAGTGACCACAGCCCTTTACAGTCAATTGTGCTCTCATCAAACCTTCTTCTACTTCCCCAAATAAAAGTCACACGTCTGAGATGATATATGGCTAACAGCACAGGCTGAAGAATGAAAGACGGTAGCAGCTACAGCCAGATCAAAAAAAAATCAACCAACATTTTAATAAGAAAGCAGTCAAGACTGGAATTACCCAATAAACTCTCAACCTTCTATGCTAGCAGGATAGATGTCTTCTAGATAGTTAAGTCATGAGAGTCACAGCCTTGTTTCAAGTTGCAATCATTTCTTTGCTTCTTTCACTACAAGCAATGTATTTTCTCTGTTTAAGTCCTCAAGGCTGGTCTAAGAAAAACAAAATAAAACAAAAAACCCACACAAAAGGTAGGACCTGCAGCAAGCAATGATTCTAGCTAAAATATTCACTAAGCACCACTGTTCACTTCCTCCTGAAAGCAGACACACTAACGGCCAGACTGACCATGACAAAGTCAGCTTAAAGTCTTCTTTTGGATTAAATAGTTTAAAAATATGAGTTTGTGCATCATCTTCTAAGTTAAAATCAACAGACATCCATGAAGCAGTGACTATTTTCCAGGTACAAAGGAGAGAATATCTGAAAGGCAGATTGATGAATAAAACTGTGAATGTATGAAGAGATAGCCAACATTTTTTTTTTCAAACAAACTACACAGATTCTGCTATAAAATCCTATAGCTTTTCTGTTCCTGAACATGAAAGATTGCACCAACAAGACTGAACTAAAGAGTCAATGAATGTATTTCCTTAAGACTGACTAGACAGCCTATTTCTGTTCAAAGCGATGGTATGATCCCAACTACCAGGACACAGTCAATTGCTTAACAACCCTGTTGTCTCAACAGACAAAGCTTACATTTACTCCAGCCTGCAACATTCCAGTCCTAAACAGCTAGATCTCAAATTTAAGTAGTAGTTAACCATTGCTCAACTTAGTATCTCTGAGCTACATGGACTCAGCAGCCTTGGGCAGCTTCCCACTTTTATGAGTGGAACTAAACTGGCTGCTGCACATGCATAACCTGATCTAGGGCTGCAAATACTAAAACCTGAACTTCCTTAGTCTTGCTCCCAAAGCAGCAGACCACGGCAGTCAGGACGAGGAAGTGGCAAGGGCAGCACACAGACGCACGAGCCCTCCACAACACCATCCCCACATTCCTGCCGCTCAGAAGAATTTTTTGTAAATCAACAGATTCCTGGATTCAGCTATCGATCCTTCTACACAAAAAATATATCACAGCACTTCTTGGTAACTATGCAGCAAGTAAACTGAATAAACAGAATGTGAGAAGGCAGCTAGTATTTTTACAGCTATCCAGTTCATATCTCCAACAAAACTCTTCAGTACTCGACAGACACAAACAAAACAGCTACTCACATCATGGAACTAAGCACTTACAACACAATACAACAACCACTACAAATACTGTGCTATTTTGAAGAACTAGGCTAAAAAGACCTCTCATGCTAAAAACCAAAGCCATACCAAAGGTCATTTTGAGACCGGAGACTCAAAACGTAGGATTAAACATTAGGCTACTAAATCTGCATTTAAACATTGCGTATTTAAACTGCTTTTCGAAACTGCTAAGCTCCTGCTGGCTGTTAGGGACAGCAATTTAAGCATTTGCCGCATGGAAGTAGATGACACAAATGACAGCAATTAAAGTCACGCTCTTATTTTATGAGCAAAGTTGGGAGGAAAACATTCACCAAAAATTTCACAAACACATGTAACAGCCTGACAACACAGAAAAAGTCATGCCAGGACATCTAAACTGAGGAATATGGCTGATGAGACTTCTGCCTTTCAGCTCCTCTACCTACTGAGCGAGTAGTGCTGCCGATGCCAGGACAGTTATGCAAGTGCCTGACCCGTGTCCATCCGTGGGAAGCACGCTTGGTCTCAGGCGTGCTTAACTCTTAGTTCTCCTTGCTGTCACAGACAACTCTTCACACATGGTACGTTCCCCCTGCATACAGATTAGTCAAAATCAAAGAGTAGATATGTAAAGCAATTGCAACATGATTTCTGACTGTAACTTCCAAAGAAACTTGGTTATCTGAATGTCTAAAGACATGATTTTTTTTTTCTCCTTCATATAGAATGCTTTCTTAATACACACCACATAGTACAGCTGTGTTAAAAATTAAGCCTGTATAGATCAAAGGATGGCAGGAATCCCCCCGCCCCCGGAAAGGGAGACGAGACTTGCAAGGATGAAAAGAATGACCTCACGCACTCCAGGAACATTCTGCCTTTAGTGGGAAGAGTCAGCAAATATGGTGTAAGCATTTCTGAAAACTTATTTCACATCTATCTTAATAAAATTCAGTTAGTTCTTTACAGAAACACATCCTTACAGGAATGTGCAGTGGCAAATTTAAGGCAGTACAATAAACCAAGAAATGAGGAGGGGGATTGAAAACCTCATGTCTTTTTTTCCTCAAAAGTCACAGTTTTTGCATACCTGCAGTCAGCTAAATGCCATGAATGATATTCATTAACATCTTTTGGGCAAGAAATCCACGAAATCGTAACTTTCCCATACAACAGTTAAGCAGAAGCCAGACTGCATTTTATTTCCTTAACGCATGATGTACTTTGGCAAAGAACAGGCTTTTACAGAGGCAACCGAGGGCACAACAGCCTTCGAATCTTTGGCAGCTTGTTGCTGTCAAGCAGCTGATGCAGGAATGACCAGCCAGAGTTCAGCCTGTGCCACACATTTGGAAACAATGTCCTACGTCATTCAAGTTCGCAGGAGCTCAGATACGAGACCACAACAGCATCACAGAGGAGCACTCTGATGCAAACCCACCGAGCCTCCTTGTTACATCACACGCTCCCGTTGCGAATGACTTCTGCATTCGCTGTACCAGTTGGGCTGCTAACTTCCTTCCTAAGATGGGACACTGCTAATTTTAAGCTAGCACCTATAACATTAAATAAGAAGCCTCGGCATGTCTTTTCTTTCCAGTCCGGAAGAAAAAGGGAAAAGTATAAAGCCATTTATTAGAAGCACAGAAGAGCAAGGGAAAAGTATATAGCCATTTATTAGAAGTATGTACTTGGAGGTTTTTAATGAGGTAACCAGAGGAATTTAAAAAAAAAAAAAGTTTTTTACATTTACGTGCATTACAGACATGATGCGGGAGGAAAGTGGATAAACGCAAGCCAGAAACACTTCAGTTTTAGTGTTACGTAGCCTGGAATTTAAAGAGGCCTTTTTGGGTCATACGACCACCCTCTCTCCCATCGTAAATTTAAAACACAGATACGAGAAGGACGAGGAGGTTTATCTAAAAATAGCCCTAGATAAGCAAGAGAAACAATTGCAGTCACCAAAACATTTCAGGGATACTTTCTGCGGTGTGATCTCGCCAAGGGACCATAACACGCTCAAACGCAACCCTGGACGAGGTCTGACCACGGTGGTGGCGGCCCAACGCTGGGCCTCGGCGGGCCGGGAGCGCCCCGCAGCCAGCCCCGGGCCGATACAAAGCCTCAGCAGGGCCGGGAGGAAGGCGGTGGTGGGGAGCAGACTTACACCGGGCCCGTCGGTCACCAGGAAACCTCCCCACAGCCACCGCACTCCCTCACGAAGCTGAGGCGAACCCGGCTGGGGTATCCACACGGCAGGGCCCGCGTCCACCCGCTGAGGTGTGTTTCCGCGCCATGGAGGGCTCTCCCGAAGGGCCACACTTTTTGTGCACCCCGCTGCAGTTGTCACTCATTAACCAACCGGTCTGGCAATTTCCTACACTTTTTTTGCATTTAAAAGGGATCCGGGAGCCTGAGAGTCATCCCCTCTCGTACCCGAGGGGGAGCGGGAGGCTGCGCCCCAGCACGGAGAGGCCCCCACCGCCCTCCTCCCCCAGCCCGCGCCCTGCCAGGCCTCCAGCTGAAAACAATTTATCTGTTGGCTCTGCCGGGCTCCCGGTGCAGGCGATGGGAGGGAAGCGTATCCATCACGGCTGAGCCGCAGCACAAAGAGGGGCCGAGCGTCGCAGGATACGGAGGGGCAGAGGTCACGGCGGCCAGCGGGAGGGTTTGCGCAGGGCCCAGCGCGCATGGCCGCCTCACGCCGGCCCCTCCGGCCCGGTTGTCTCGTCCCCTGAAGCGAACAAAGCCCCACACGGTCCCAGGCACAAAAAAAAAAAAAAGAGAAAAATCCCGCTGTAAACAACGAAATAATGGGAGAGGGGATAAAGCTCGAAGTAAAACGGAGCCTTCCCTCTCCCTTCAGCGGAGGGCCGCTCGCAGCGTTTACGCCTGGAACACTGGGAACTGTAAAAATTCACGAGGTGCCTACTCAAATGTTTCCCCGGGTTCCTGAACATGTGATTTTCACCGAAATGTATTTTTTTAATCACGGCAGGTTTTAAGACTTAATCGTATCCCAAAAGGCTATTTCCAGCTATAGAATTATGAGCGCTTTAAAGTAGCCAGACCCTATATTTTACTTTACCTGTTACAAGGCCAATACAATCACGTTTCATTCATAGTTTATGAAGTCTGAAAAACCACTTGATGAAATTACAGTCTACTGATACCACACATGGTATATTTGTCCACGTATATTCTATAATCATTTCAATTTATGACTTGTACTTAAGAGTCATTTTCCTGTACATGTGTTCTTCATAAATACCGGTAGATCACAGTCTGCGCTTGTACAGGAACCACATATCCACACTCATTTCTGCGAAGATAAATACACCTTATACATCCAAAGTGAAAAGCCAGAGTTTTCACAGAACTAAACTGAATGTATTTCAGGGTTGTGAAGCAAAATGGTAATTCTCCCTTACGCTTTTCACATGTGGCGAGATGAATCATCCTGCATCTCAACTTAAACCCTCACTCAGCTTCCAGTATTGATGCTAATTTTTGCCCAATATACTTTAGTGTGTATATATATATATGTATTATATATGTATATATTAGCATAGTTTTGAAGCTTTCAGCAAAGAAAAAAAATTTACATATTACACTGGGAGAGGATTACATTATCTTTTTTCAAAAAAATAACATCAATCTTTTACAAAGTCTTTTAAATGAAATCACAGATGATCTGCTGGATTTTACAAATCTTAACCTTCTGTCAGAAAAAAGACCTGTAGTACCAGACTAATTATGTATTTTATCGTATGCAATAGACTATTTAGAAGAAGTGTGAAATTATTTCAGTAATTTGAAGTCCACCATAAAGAAAAAAAGCTGGGGAGGGAGGGGTGTGGAGAAAGACGGTACATCGCAGGACACAATCCAGTAGATGGAGAGAATGGATTTCAGGAACCTTCATTCAGTGCCTGGACCATTAAGCAGGTCCAATAATGTCCCGCAAAATATAGGGGGGGAGCTGAGGTACAGGCCAGATACCAAAAAGACCTTCCACAACTACTGTTTATTGGACTATTTGAGTTGTTTGTTTAACAAAATTAAGATATGCATCTTGAACATCCTATTGTTTTTTTGAAGAAGGATATGTCAAAAAAGGTGGTTTATTCTCGGCCTGTGGAATGGAATCAGGCTCTTGCACGTACAAACAAAGTTTGATTTTGCTGGTTTTTAACATAGTACCTGGCTCACAGTGATCATCAGCGCTTATTCAGACCACAACATAAATGACGACATCAAGCTGTCCTCTGCAATGGGGAATGCCAAAAGGAAAAGAGTTCGGACCTCTTCACAGCTCCCAGTGTATAATACTAAGATACTTCAGACTACACAAACTGCTGCGTTCAGTTCACTTAGACATGGAAAAAGGGTGCCTATGCAGTATAAGCAATGGTGCCAGAAGTTCTGATTCGGAATGGGGACTGTCAGATGAATGCAACCCTCATCACACATCATGTGCAGTGTGGCTTTTCTCTCCAGGCAGGACTGAGCTAGAATGCTTTTCCTCTATAAAAGAAGTGGATATTCAAAAGGAAGAGAACCAGATTTTCTTGTGCAAAGCTTTAATAGGTCTACAGTTTCTTCTTCACAAAGAAGAAAACTAACTGGGGTGTTTTTAAGTGTGTTGCTTAATTGATACGCACTTCTAAAATGACCCCAATGTAGTTACATTCAGACAAAGAAATCATACCTTCCAGGGGAAAATCTGTCATCTGAAATTTTAGAACTGTGCAACCTCACTCCCCTTCTCATCAAAATTCTGAGGAACTTTGAAGTAGCTTGCAAGTCAAAGATAATTACTGACCCAGTACCCAGAGCCATAGTCATTCAAGCTATTGCAAGCAGTAGAAGCAGCTGACATTCATCTACCACAAAATCTTCTACGCCCAACAGGGAAGTTCTTGAGCTACCTTCAATTCTCCACAAGCTTTTCAGAGATAGACGATGAACATACAAGAGCAGGATTGCATTCACGGATAAGATGTGAAAGGAAATTTTTACTCATCTGGAAACAAATTTTGAAACTGGTTCAGTTTCACAGTAGGTAGCTTCATCTTCCCTCAAAAAGCAGAGCTAAACTTAATTTTATAAAAGAAAGCACTACCTTCACTGTTCCTAATGATTCACACTACATTTAAATTTACCTTTCAAGCTATCCATCTTGCTGCAGCATCTACAGAGGACTCAAAGTTTGAGTCCTTTTAAATAAACAAACAAAACAAAAGATACATTCCCACACTACCATAGAAACCACAGAATGGTTTGGGTTGGAAGGGACCTTTAAAAATCATCTAGAGTTCGGAAGAGTTTATATTGCAAACTTAGTTGGACTAGCAATTTCTTTATTTTGTGTTTGCAAATACCTGTAAAAAGTGAAAGTCTGACCCATAAAATGGCTCATAAAAAAAATAACAAGCAAAACCACTGAAGTAGCAAAGATCCCAGAAGAACAGAATTCAGGATTCTTAATCAAGTACTGTATGAAGACTGCTACCATACAGATTTGTGTAACCAGCCAAGTCTAGAGCTGTTTCACTTACTATTCAGCGTCTGGTTGTCAGACAGCTAGTGTATTATCCATGTTACAGTGCAACGCAGAAACACTACTAGGAAAATCTTCATTCTATAAAGGGTCAAAAACCTGATAGTCAAAGGTGAATAAACTCAAACAGCTAAAAACGTATTCATTTGCTTACAAACTATGTAGAAATTAGAATAGGTACAAAGAACTTTGAAATTACAGCGCTACACAACATTTCCAAATTAATTTTATCTCTACAGAAAGATCGATTCAGAATACAACAGCCATCAAAAGACTAAAAATCCCAACACTGTGTTTTACTTCTGAAGCAAACAGTAGATAGCGATATTATAGCATCCCTAGTACATCAAGAACTATCTTGAGGCCCAGCATTCTAAGTTAGCATGCAAAGACTAACATAACCTGAACCTAGTAATACAGCGCACAGCTGAGGAAAAAGCGTGGATGAGGCTCTGCTGCAGATCACTTGACTTAGGAGTCACAGGAATTAGGGGCAGATGAAATGCTTATGCTGTATAAGCAAATATTATTTGGATCTACAGCTGAGATTAAGGTAACTGTTTCATTAACGATGCCTACAAAGCAATGAAATATAGCTCCTTGTCTGTCCGTCCCACAGTTATATGTACTATACAAAACTAGTTACAAAATAAAAGTACTTAGAAGTACATGCCAGGGATCACAAACTGCCTGCTGCCACTAATTAAACCTCCACAATGAGCTTTCCTGACCAACTTTTTACAGCACCTTTTAAATTACTGTATCCGATCACAAAGCATTATCCAAAAATTTGAAACAGGTAAGATCATTATTCTTCCTTTTCTACCCTGCTCAGCACCTGAAATCCATATACCTCTGTTTTTTCAGACAACAGTGACCCCTGAACCTAGTTTTGAAATAAAAGCAAGAAATAAGATGACCTCGGAAAAGCACGTTATGTCCTCAGCTGCGCCTGCAGCTTCAAAGCACACAATGAAACGTCTCACCTCAGTAACAGCCAGTCATCAAAACCACGTCCCCTTGGACACTCTCTACCAGCGTGTCAAGCTTGGACAAGGAGTTGAGGAAAAAATTCTGTTTGAGAAACTTCAGTGTCTCGCCACTCTAAAATACATGAAGACTGAACTTCATAGACTGATTTTCTAAAAAAAATGCTGTTAAGAGGGCTCTTTTGTTTGTATTTCTCTAAAATCCAGGTCATCACTTCTCAGTTTAATGGATGCTAACAGAAGGACTTAACACCAACGGCACCTATCACATTTCCATAGCACCCAACACATTCTGCACAGCTCTGCAAATTACTCAAAAACCAAAAAGAGAATAATTAAGCAAGAGAGATACTGGGGACAGCTTAACCAAGAGCTGTCTGCAAGGCAGTAGCAATCGCAACAGCTGTCAACCGGATTTGTTCATTGGGACTGTCAGGAGGCCCAGCCTGCTCCTGAACATCCAGGTAAGCCAGCTGCCACCTCCCCTTTCAAAGGCACCCCTCGCTAGTCGGGCACGCCTCTCATGCCAAGCTTGGGTTACAGCACAGGCTGCACTCTGAGCATATTCAAAAGACATTGCCACCAAAACCTAGAAGTATTTATTTAAAATTAAGATTTTTGGTGCTTTTTTCCTCTGGGCAATACTGCATTTGCGCGTGATTTGTGGCTACTTATAAAGTAACTTTCTAGAGGCAGGCTAAGGGCAGGTTTTATTGAACAAATTCTAAGCCTCAGACTTGACAGTATCAAAAAAGAGAGTATCTATACTTACCCAAACACATAAATAGCATCAGACTTACTCTTCTGATTATTCAGTACCTACATTTTAAGGCACCAGCATATACAGAAGTAGCAGTTCGGTGTTAGTAACACTAAATGGTGTATGTACTCTTGTAACTCTTCCTGACACCTCCATATAAAATGGATTTTCTTTAGAAGGGATGGAAGATGCTATGAAACAAGAATTTCTACGTATCTATAATCTCTTTAGTAAATAATAATTGAAGCATTAGGTAAAAAAAAAAAAGGCGCACACACACACAAAAAAACAAACCAAGAAAACCCAACAAAAACACTTCAACATCTGTCTGCTTAAAAGGAAAAATTCCCCTATTCTTTAGGGATCTCAAGATTGTAAACAGCATCACATACAGGAGGGGTTATTAAATTTTTTCACAACATCAAGATGCTCTACTAAGAAACAGGCTAAATCACTTTTCCTGTCTACAATATACATGTAACTCAGTTTAGTTTAGTTCAGTTAAACCAGGAGAGTCAGCTCCATGCTATCAGCCTGATCCGCAAACAGCACTTGTTGATAATCTGGGAATTTGAGATTATTGACATGAGCAGTTAATTTTTCATGCTTCACACTTGTTCCCTATGTCTTCTTCACAAGGGGAAAACTGAGCTTCCTCTCACACCTTCTAAAACACTGAATGAAGTAATGGCATTAAAGCTGGGGTGAATTTACAGGTAAGGTCCAGAGCAGTACTATAAAAGCCTTTTTTTTCCAGAGCTGAAGCCAATGAATTTAAAGATAGTTTCATTTGAGAAGCGAGGAGGAAGTATACATCAACAAAGCAGTGATGCACGGAACATCTACAAGATGGAAATCTATGTAGCACCTCTATTTCAAACCTATGACAGCAATATAGTCCAACCATTTACACTTTGTTAGAAAAGCAGTGTCCATCTGTTATTTCACAAAAGACATACCACCTTTTCTGATAACTGATACAAATGAAACAGGGCCACAGAACACACTCTCAAACATTTTTACAGTTCTGAGAACTAGACTGAAGATCTCGGTGTTTACCACAAACTTCACATTTTACTGGGGCCAGAAGACTGTGCAGCTTTGACTGAATTCAAGCCCAGATAACTACTAATTCAGTCATTTAGATTAATTTCCCATTTGTGCTGCACAATACTGTAGCTACTTAATCTGCGAGCCTTGTAGCTAGGCAGACGAGTGCACCAAATAACCTAACTCCTTAAACCATCAGTAGACACTCACCCCACTGTTGTTCGTCCCTGAAGTTCAGAAATCGCAAGCTGGCTTCCCCTTGATCCTGACTTTGTATCTTCCCTAGTAACGCTCCAAGTGCGGAAGGCAGGGTGGGGAAGCTTCTTTCCAAAACATTCCAAAGCCTCTTACCCGACATCTCCATACCCGTTCTCACCGCTCAGCTAAACCGCTCAGCTATTTACAACACGGTAGTTGCTCATGACTGAGCGGACAACTGAGACACAACTGTTGCCCACCAATAAAAACATTCCTGTTTCACTGAGTCCTCTCCTTCTCGGTCACCGTTTCATTCACGCCACGTTTCTTCAGGAAGGCAACACATCTCGTGGGCATGGAGCTTCTCTTCTCACTCTGCATGGAATAATGCATGGCAGCTGCACTGACAGTCATGCATTTGCACAGAAAACCATCCAGACATACATTACATCTCTGATAATGCCCAAAAGGCAAACAATTGCTCCTATCAGCAACTCTATAATATTTTATTTCTCCATTATCAATTTCTGCCGACATCCAGCTAATAAATGCATGATCCCCAGTTAGAAATCAGTGGTGATGTGGGGGGCAGAGGGAGGCTAATTTGAGAAATACATTGAAACCTTGCTTTCAGGAGAACGAGCATTTGCACTTTTAATGTGTTCTGGGATTTCACGTTGAATGTATGAATCACTTAAAAAAAAGAATCACTTTACAGTAATTTTCAACTGGTTGCCTAACACCCATCTCTTAAGTGACTATCATCAAAACACACCATAATACTAGTGATGAATTAATATTAAAACCCTTCAGTGAGATCATAGAAGTCCTCAAAAAACAGCCCAAGTTGTCAGAGCAAGCTTCTCCCACACGCTGAGCAGCAGTCAGCTTCTGGAAGGAAAAGCTTTGTTCAATTACAAAAGTGGGTGCTAGGTAGTATTCTCATTTACACATATAATTTTGAAATACAAACCAAACTGAAAGTGTCCAAACAGATTTGAAAAGCCAAGAATGAGTATTTCCAAAAGGAAGAAGATGCAATAATCAGAAAAAGAGAAACTACTCATTTACTACGACAACTTAACTAGCAAAGGACTGCACTCTGACAATTTTATGTACTTCGACAGGGATAATTAATGAAGTTTTGCAGGGCTTCTGTGTACCGGCCAGTCAGAAGTGGTGACAGTTCTTCACGTACATAAAATGGGCCTTTTGTTGTTCACCTATTCTGCTTTACAGGAATGCCCCACAGCTGCACGCCTGCACTGCCGCCGTCTCTGCTGCTGTCGGTAACTCACCACTGTCACCCAAGACAGAGCAATGGCCCAGCGATCTGTGAAAGAGATCATCTAAGCGACTGCAAGGATGGAAGAAGTGCTGAAGACAAGAGCAGCCTAAAATAGCAGTCTGAAGATGGGCAGCAGGCATCCGCCTGCCAAAACAGAAGACACCTCCCGGGGTAAAGTTCCCCAGCTCCCGGTCCAAGAGAGCAACAGCCACTCCAAGGTTTCTTCACGCCTCCCTTGGCTCCCGCTGCCACTTCTTACTTGTTGCATATTTTTGTCTTCACAGATCAGGCTTCAGCAATTTCTCCCGCTGTCGGCTGCGGGTTAACATTTAGCACGGCCGTACGCTTCCGAGCTCATCGCAGACCGAAGCACGGCGCTCCTCCCAGCTCGGGGGGCAGCTGCCATGCAGGGCAGGCCTACAACGTCGCGCACACAACTCAGATGAGTAAACATGTTTGCTACAAAGAAACGAAAATGCACCTAACAAAGTTTTTCAAGATTTCAGATGTGCATGTGTGTGTTCCATGCCAAGTTTCTGAAAGGAAAGGAAAATCAGCACGCGAGCCATTTTCTCCAAAACCACAACCCCTTAATTCCCCGGGTCAGCGCCGTCTCTGGTCCTTCAGCATTTTCCTCGGCTCAGCAGATGAGGAAACAGTCGCACCAGAAGGCCCCACGACAGATGGAAGCCAGAGCAGCTGGAGAGCAGGGAAATGTCTGTGCGGGTGTGGGGCGAGGGGGTGGGGGCCGAAAGCCCTTCCCCACTCCCCAGCTTTAAAGCTGCACGCAGACATCACGCCACACTGCAAACCCAGCCCACGGATCCGCTGGTGAGAAGGTTGAGGGAAGCGGTACGTGGCCGGACGATTTAGTGCTTCCCAGACTTCCCATCAGGAGAGCAATGCTGAGTCACGCAACATGGACCCGCAAGCACTGGGTGCCAGCTCCTCAGGGGAGCAGGAAGCAGCAGAAAAGAGCAAGCTGGGCATTCGCCTTCTTCGTGAATCGCACAGCAGATGAGAACTGCCGGCTCCAGAAAGCCTAGAACTGGAGCGGTGAGGAAGGAGACAAAAACTGCACACGCATACCGGAGAAATGAGTAAGGAAACAATGGATGAATTAAGATGAAAACTGATGAAGGTTTGAGGGATGCTTCTCCTGCCCCCCCTTTTTTTAAATAAGAGGTATTACAGAACCGAAGTGGCACAGAAACAGAATTTTAAAGATGAAAAAATGAACATGGTAAGTAAGGAAGAATAAAAATCAAGAAAAACCCCTAACATATGGTACAATTATTCCACTACAGTTTAGATTCACAGATTTACAACACCTGCGCAGTTAATAACCGTATTAAGTCATACATGATGTCACCAGTATTTCCTTTCTCAGCTTAGCTGACTATTAGGGAAATACATCTACCAGGGGTGTGTACACTTTTGGAAGGGCAAATGACTGTGCAGGATTAAGATGCCCATCCCCTGGCACAGACTGGACAGCAGCCCACCCCCAGTCCCCAGATGAGGGAAACGAATCACCTCCTACGAGGTCAACAGAGCCATTAAACAGAGATAGTTTTATAAACAAGAGCAGCAGGGTGGGGTTTTTTTTCTTGTTTGTTTCTTTTAATCCTAGTTGGAACCACCTTCTCCAATCGTTTCTGTTCCTCAAGTCAGGAGACAAGAAACTAAACTGATCAACGTGTAAGACGAAGTCCTCACATGAGAGCGGCAGATTACAGTGTTAACCCAGATAATGCAAACAAGGTCATTCAACGCCTGTAAAAGGCACACAGAAATACTTCATCATATATATAACTGTTCTTTACCTGGCCTGCCATGTAGAATTAGACTTTGAACATTGATTTCCAGCAGCTGTGAGCAAGTGCAAAATTGACAGGACAGCAGGAAGTTTTCATGACAGTTTTTCCTCCCTCGTTATTCCTGTTTCTAACCACAAACAAGACGCTTTCATTCTACTGCTTACCCCAAACATCTCAAGAAAATGCTGGGGTGCAGTCTGACACTAGAGGTAAGCTGATCTAACCATTAGTTTGCCGTCAGAAGATCATCACCACAGGGGCAGCTGAACAGCGAAGACAGCACAAGGGAAGAAGCAAGCGTGGTATGAGTGATTTCAAGCAGCACAACCCCCTGGATCAGCTTATTACCACACCACTCACTCAAAGTGCCTGCAGGCCATGGCCAGGTGGTTCAACAACGTCACCTGAAAAGCACGGCATTAAAAGCTAGGCATTTGCTGTACAGAAAGAACATCATAAACCAGCGTCTGCTGGTATGGCTTCCAGAAGGAAAAAAAAAAAAAAAAAAAA